>Ga0209687_1000003_pt1 | contig 127283 bp, 116 predicted proteins | sample GraSoiAngelo_136_FD_185893 | JGI IMG/M metagenome (GOLD analysis project Ga0209687, IMG submission 185893) | Grasslands soil microbial communities from the Angelo Coastal Reserve, California, USA - 14_0929_09_20cm (SPAdes) (version 2) | ecosystem: Environmental > Terrestrial > Soil >...
GATATTGGAAGCCGACTATGTGATAAGCGCGGCGCCTCCCCAGGCTTTCCTTCGGCTTCTTCCAGCCGAGCTCAGAGACGAATTCGCGCCGCTCACGTCTCTAAAATCATCTCCGATCGTATCGATCAATCTATGGTTTGATCGTCCGGTGACGGATCTTGAGTTTGCCGGATTGATAGGCACGAACATTCAATGGCTGTTCAATAAGAACGCCATCTGCACCGGCGCAAATCAGGCTAATCAGATTGCCATAGTAATCAGCGCGGCGCACGATTATGTCGATTGCACCAAAGAAGAGCTTGTCGATATGGCGCTCGATGAGCTGCGAGAGCTGATTCCCGAAGCGCGAAACGCGAAACTTCTGCGAAGTAGAATTGTAAAGGAGCGGGAAGCTACCCTCTCACACACAATTGAATCGGATAGCATCCGTCCGTTGGCTCAAACATCAATTTCGAACCTCGTACTTGCAGGCGACTGGACCAGGACGGGTTTACCCGCCACCATAGAAAGCGCCGTCCTGAGCGGTAACATCGCGGCTGATATCGTATCTTCGCGGCTGATTTAGCTCCGCATTCGCATACTCCTCGTTGCGCTTACGAATCAGGAAACTATAGAAATGCCGCCATCATCGGTCGGATCTGAAGAACCACTCGAAACGAGCAGACTGCTGTTGGAGCCGCTCAGAAAGCATCACGCCAGGCTCCTGTTTCCTGTTCTATTGTATTATCGAATCTATCGTTTTATTCCGGACGATCCGCCGGCTTCTGTTGATGAATTAGAAAACCACTATGAGCGGCTTGAATCTCGCGCCTCACCCGCGGGTCATGAGGTCTGGTTGAACTGGGCCCTTCTTCTTAAGTCGGAGGATAAGCACATAGGAATTGTCCAGGCAACGATTGAAGAAAACGGGTGCTCGGAAATAGCTTATCAACTCGCGTTTGATTACTGGCGCAGGGGCTACGCTTTCGAAGCCTGCAGTCGTATGCTCGATTTCATCTGTTGAACCTATGCCATCAAAAGCCTTGTGATACCACCCCGGGCTGTCTTCATGGTACACTCGGTCATAGATTTTGGAGCGTGTATGGCCAGTCAACCCATAACACCTATAACCCTTAAAGAATATATCGATATTGAGCGCCGGTCTGAATATAAAAGCGAGTACATCGAGGGCGAAGTCGTTGCAATGACGGGCGCCAGCAGAAGCCACAACCTTATAGTAGCCAACCTGACTCGCGAACTCGGTCAACAACTAAAAGGAAGACCGTGTGAGTTGTATCCTAGTGACATGCGAGTAAAGGCGCCGTCAGGCCTATCGTATACCTATCCGGATGTAGTCATCGCTTGCGGCGAGCCTCGATTCGAGGATGAGCATGTTGATACGCTGCTTAACCCGACGCTTATTATTGAAGTTCTATCACAATCCACCGAGTCATATGACAGAGGCAAGAAGTTCGCATATTACCGAACTATTGAATCACTTCGTGAGGTTCTGTTTATTGCGCAGAGTGAATATAAGATCGAGCAATATGTAAAGCAGGCCGTCGGTAGATGGATGCTTTCGGAAATCGGCTCGCTCGAGGCGATCATCGAGTTGCCTTCCATTAAATGTGTACTCGCGCTGAACGAAGTCTACGACAGAGTTCGGCTGCCTTGAGATTGGTACTTTGAACCTCTCTCGATAGCTGTGGGCCGACCTACCTTTCCGATGTTCTCTAATATTCAACGATGAAACGAGCGATCGGAGCCGCCGAGCTGCTCTTATCAAGAGCTTCAACCCTGTATTCTCCGATAGGCCTTGATACGATTGAATATCCTTCCTGATGTTCAACTATAGTATGAAGCAACGAGTCCTCTTGAGAATGCTTCAACCCCCTCCCCTGCCGTAGCAAATTTCGCTCTTGTTCGGTCCGTTCGAAGAGCTCCAAGCGCCGGTATGAACCGAGTCTGTCCACAATAAGCACCGGCACGACATCGCGGCCTTTGGATTCCTGCGCAACAGCTTCAGCTATCTCCGCTTCTTTCGATCTGAAGAGAGCCAGTATTGTCTCAATAGTTTTGGATGTATGCTGATTCGACAAGGGCCGTATATCAGAGAAGCCGGCTTGCTCCCACTCGTCTATGAATTTCCACGCCGATTCCGCCATTGGCGTTTTGTGTTCCGCGGGATCGTATTCAAGCGCCAGAGCCGCCGCCTCCGCATGTTGCGCGAGAAGCGTAGAACAGTACGAGCAAAGCGCAACATGAGCAGCTAATTCCCGAGTCACCGCCGGAGACGCGGTCTCATAGAAGAACTCGGCAAGCTTGCCGATATCAGGATGATCCGTGAAAGATGACTCAACTTCAGCTTCATTCGTAAGCGGGTTCATCGCCGCCAACTTCATTTCGCGTATGAGCGCCGCACCCAACGCGCACACGTCGCATTCCGAAAGATGAGCCTCAAACCCATCGGCCTGCGCCGCGTCCAGTCCGCCGCTCATAAATTCGAACAACTCATTTTCGGAAAAGGAACAGTTCATAAAGATGTCACTTCTTGTTAGTCGCTGGTCATTTGTTATTTGTCATTGGTCGATTGTCATTTTGCCGTTTGTCATGTCATTTCATCTGATTTGCCGAGTACCTATCGTCACTTTTTGCCGGATTGGCCGCCGAATAACTGGTCGGCGGACGTGATTCCTCGGCCCTCCAGCGATTTCATCAACCTGACCTTCAGACGTCGCGCTCGTTGGTAAACCAGATCTTCGGAGATCGAGTACTTTTCCGACACTTCTTTTCCGCTTCTGGCCCCGATTATATAGTCGCTGATGATCACGCTGTCTTTCCAGTCTTTGCAAACTTCCGCGAGCAGTCCATTGACGATTCGGCGGCGCTCTTTGTTTACCGCGGCTGCTTCAGGAGAAGCCTCCCGAGAGCGGGCCTGTTCGATCTCCGACGGCCTCGCGGAGTCCGAGTCCTGCCGTGCCGGAAAGGGATCCCAGGATTTGTCCCGGCTGACGTGACGGATCGCATCAATAAGCTCGCTGGAAGCAATCCTGGCGATAAAGCTCGAAAGCTTCCCTTCCCTGCGCCACTGACCGAGGCCGCGATAAGTCTTGAAGGCTATTCTGGCGATGACGTCGTCGGGTGAATCCCAGGCCGGAAACCTGAACCGGGAACTGCGAACGATATGATTGATGAGCCACTGATAGCGGGTCATTAGGATTTCAAAACAGAGATGCGCACGGGAACGATCGCCGTGAGCCGCAAGGAACTCATCCACAAGCGCCTCATCGCTGAGCTCGTCGAGACGGCCTCGTTCTTCTTCGGATTTTGTCAGGGCTCCATCCGGCATGCACCCACTCACTCCCGACCATGAAGGTTCGAGCGACTGGATCGCGCATTCTATCATTGGACTGTCCCTCTCAGAAGTCAGGAGGGTAGGACGAAGATAGGATTTAAAGACTGACAGGTGTACTAAATCTAGACTCCGGCGGCCCTGGCTCGCCGCAGCGTTGATGCGAAATCAGTCAAGCCCTGCTCCCAGTCCGGCAGCCGTATCTGTGTTTCGCGCCTGCTTGTGAGAACCGAGTATTTGGGCCGTTCCGCAAATTCGGAAAACTCCTTGACTGAGACCGGAATTACTTCGGCTTTCAATCCCAAGAACGAATAAAGAGCGCGGGCGAACTCGAACCGGCTGGCGCTGCCTGTTCCAGCCATATGATGTGTCCCATAGATATGTGTTTCTATGAGATCGGCAATGCCGCGCGCAAGATGAGGAGCGTAGGTAGGCGAACTGCGCTGTTCCCGGTTAACGCGTATCTCGCGGCCTGTACCGAGAGATGTCAACTTATTCGGAAAGCCGTTGCCGGCTTCGTGATAGAGCCACGCAGTTCGCACGATGTAATGAAGCGGATTGGCCGCCGCCACCGCATGTTCTCCGGCAAGCTTGCTCTTGCCGTACACGGATATCGGGTTCGGTTGATCGATTTCGCGATATGGGAGCCTTGCGGCTCCATCGAATACGTAGCCGGTGGAAACGTGAAGAATGGCCGCGCCATACTCCGCGGTAACCTTCGCAATGTTCTCCGGGCCGAGCAAATTGAGACGAAAGGCCTGGTCCTTCTGGCCTTCGGCCGCATCCACACTGCTGAAGGCGGCCGCATTGATTACCAGATTGGGCCGATAGATCCTGATCGCTTCACGAACCTGATTGAGGCGGGTAATATCGAGCTCCTTGTGCGGCAGCGTAGTCACAACGTGGCGAAAGAGAGCAGCCGGCAATGACCTTCCCAACTGGCCGCCGGCTCCGGTAATCAAAATCTTCATAAATTCTTCCTCGATGCCTTCTAAGAGATGCTACCGGGCAACGCTGATCAGGAGACCCACAGTGGTGCCCGTCGCACAGGCGGCTGCCCGCAACGGCTGTGCCGCTCAACGAAGCCAGACGTTTGCGTGTCTCAAATAACTAAAGGGTTGATTCACTTGCGCGAAGCACTAAGCCCGAAACTGAAAACGTGTAAAGATCGCTCCATACATGCGGAAGTTGTCTACAGGCTTGATTACATCGGGAGCAGCCGAAGCGCTCCACGGCCTGTATGCAATTCACCAATGACACGTAACATTCCACGTCGCCATTTTCATATCGCCGCCGCGTCTCACGATGACCCGATGAGAATCCTCGTGTAGACTGATTGCGTATCCTAAGACGAGCGACACACCGATGAATAAAATAGAGCGCGTCACTTCGGCACTAAATAACGAAGAAGTAGATCGTCTCCCTTTCAGCTTCTGGTATCACTTCGGCTTACAGCACACCGACCCGGAGAAGCACGCCGAAACCGAAGTAGAGTTTTATCGAGCGTATGATCTCGATTTCCTGAAGGTGATGAATGACTTTCCATATCCGCTTCCTGAAGGCTTGTCGTCTCTTCAAACCGAGGACGATTGGAACCGGTTGGAGGTCCACGAATCCGGCGATCCTTGTTGGAGCAAGCCTCTGGCGGTGGTCTCGCTTATAAACACTCAGATCGGCGCCGAAGCGTTGTTCATCGATACAATCTTCAGCCCGTGGACGGTAGCTCGAAGATTGGCCGGCTCCAACGGCCTGACGCACGCCCTGGAGCGATTCGCGGAAACAGTCCAATCAGCGATGGAGCGCATAGCCCAATCACTTGCCAACTATGCCTCCGAGTCGATATCAAGAGGCTCATCAGGAATTTTCTATTCGTTAGGAGCCGCTTCGGAAGACGTGATGAGCGCCGAAGCTTATGAGACCTGGGGCAGGCCCTTCGATTTAAAGGTTCTCGCGGGCGCCATGTCCGGCAGGTTCAACGTGCTGCACATCCATGGCGGCCGAATTCATTTCGAGCAGGCAGCGAACTACCCTGCGCACGCCTTCAACTGGTCTCACCATGCTACTCCGCCCGATCTTGCTCGCGGCCGCGAGATTTGCGGAAGAGCCGTTATGGGTGGAATCAATGAAGCAGTCATTACAAGACTCAGCCCTCAAGAAGTGACGAACCAGATCAGGCAGACGGTAGACGAGTGCGGCACGAAAGGACTGATCATTGGGCCAGGCTGCTCCGTACCCACCGATACTCCCGTGTTGCATCTAAGGTCAGTCAAGATAACTCTCGACGCATTGGCAAGACGTTAGCTGGTTGTCTGAACCGAAGAAGCGGGTACCGAATCAGGGAGCTTCGAGTGTTGAATTGGCGTACTTAATTATTGACTTTCGATTGCCGCGTGTATAGTATCGACCCCGGCCTCTGATTGTTTTTCGGCTCAGAATTGCGTATCCCCCCAAGGCAGCCGACCCCCTCATAACTCGATATTCTGTTTAATTGCGGTTTTAAAACCACAAGAGGTTTCACCATTTCAACACTCTATAAAAGACAAGAAGGTATAGTGACTCGAAGTATCGCCGGCGAGACCATTCTCGTCCCGGTTCAAAATCGAGTGGGCGCGCTGGATTCAATTTACACACTTAATGATATTGGAACGGTGATTTGGAAAGCTCTTGAAGCGCCTTCCGATATCGGCTGCATCGCCTCCGCGATAGCGGATGAATATGAAGTCCCAACAGAAATAGCAGCAGGAGACGTGGCTGAGTTCCTTGAGAGGCTCGAGCTGACGGGTTTGATTTGCAGAACGGAAGCGTAACGCAAGCACTATGGAAATGGAGCGCTACAAAGATTTCAGCCTGGCCTTTCACGATCGGGTATCCGCGAATCGGATTCCGGTGAACGGCACAATCGAAGTCACGCGGCGCTGCCCGCTCACCTGCGCTCATTGCTACAACAATCTCGCGATGGACGACTCAGGCGCGCGAAGCTCGGAGCTGACTCTAGACGAGCATCGCCGCATCCTCGACGAGATTACCGAAGCAGGATGCCTCTGGCTTCTCTTCACCGGAGGCGAGATATTCGCGCGCCGGGATTTCCTGGACATCTACGCTCACGCAAAACGGAACGGGCTCCTCATAACCCTGTTCACTAACGGCACTCTAGTCACGCCGAGAATCGCCGACTATCTGGCTGAATGGATGCCGTTTTCAGTCGAGATCACCCTGTACGGCCGAACCCGTGAAACATACGAGCGGCTCACCGGAATTCCCGGTTCATACGACATGTGCCTGCGAGGAATTCATCTGCTCAAGGAACGGGGGGTGCCGCTCAAGCTCAAGACGGTCGCGGTCACGATCAACAAGCACGAGATATTCGATATGGTTCGATTCTCCAAAGAAGAGCTCGGCCTCGAATGCAAATTCGACAGCATGATCAACCCGCGAATCGACTGCTCGCAGAGCCCGCTTGCCATCAGGTTGAAGCCGGAAGAGATTGTCGAGTTCGACCTGCAGGACGCTGAGCGAATCGACGCCTGGAAGTCTTTTGCTTCCAAATACACGAGACCCGTTCAATCAGTCGAGACCGCAGGCGAACTGTATCACTGCGGCGGAGGCGTCAACTCATTCGCCATCGATCCGCAGGGCCTGCTGAGCATCTGCGTGTTGTCGCAGGTCGATAAGTTCGATCTCAGACAGGGCGGCTTCCGCGAAGGTTGGGAGCATTTCCTCTACAAAGTTCGACGGCAAAAAAAGATCAGCACGATGACGAAGTGCGTCGACTGCCAGATCAAAGCCATGTGCGGAATGTGCCCCGCGAACGGCGAGTTGGAAAACGGCGATCCGGAATCACCGGTCGACTTTCTCTGCCAGGTAGCACATATGCGCGCTCAAGCCATCGGTATGAGAGTACCCGAACACGGAGCCTGCGAGTATTGCGAAGGCGGAAGCGGCTACGCGGAGCTAAAAGAGGCGTTCGATGCCATGCATCGGAGGTCGAAGATGAATCCGGATGTGACAAAAAGATACCTGCCCGTTGCATCTCAATCCGCGGGCACAGGCTGCGGCGGAGGATGCGCTTCCTGCGGTCCCAAATAATCTTCATCAAGGATTGGCTCCGCCCGCGCGACAAGCACGAAGAGGTTGAAGAATGGAAGAAAAAGAAATTCAGAAGAAATCGTATAGGAAACCCGAGATTACCGAGATAGAGCTACGGCCCGAAGAAGCGGTACTCGGGAGCTGCAAGACCGCGGCTTCGGCGGGGCCCGGCTCTGGCCGCTGCAACTTCCCGTCGGCCTGCAGCTCTCTTGGATCATAGCGAGCCGGATAGACGAGTCTAAGATGTCCATCGCACTTTCACAGATCAAGGCTGCCACGAAGGCTAAAAGCATCCAGCTAGAAATAGCCGGTGTTTCGGTAAGGCTCATCCCTGATGATCCCGCTTTGACTTTGACCATCGAAGGCGCGGCGCGTGAATTCCTCATCAATGATTGCACTCCCGATATCGAATTGACCGCGGCGTGGGGATCAGTCGAAGAACCTCGCGCTCCTCTGCTCTTTGATTCGGGCGCGGTTTGGAAGCTGTTCGACATAAATGGAGACAGGCTATTTTCCTTCAACAGCCCGACACTCGGTACTGACCCTTATAAATTGGCGATTCTGAATCCGGAGTTCACCAGGGGCCACGTTATCCTGAACTCCAATAGCTTCGAAAAGGGCGCGGCTATCTATCCTCTCGAATATCCGCTTGATGAGTTGATCGTTCTGAACTGGCTTGCGCTCGGCCGCGGAGTAGAAATGCATTCCTGCGGGCTGATCGATTCGGATGGAAGAGGTCGCTTATTTGCCGGTCAATCGGGCGCCGGCAAAACAACAACGGCGCGCCTTTGGGAGAATATTGACGGCGTCAAGATTCTGAGCGACGACCGAATCATTCTCCGAAAGATCGGCGAAGAGATCTGGATGCACGGCACGCCGTGGCACGGCGACGCCGAACTGGCCAGCCCGGCAAAAGCCAGGTTGGACCACATTTATTTCATAAAGCACGGACCCGAAAATCGCCTCGCGGAATTATCAAAGGCGAATGCTATAGCAAGATTATTTGCGTGCAGCTTCCCCCCTTTTCACAGCTCCGAAGGATTGGATTTCACTCTTGGATTTATGAGCGAAGTCGTAGCCTCCGTGCATTGCGCGGAGCTCACTTTTACTCCCACGAGAGAGGCCGTCGATTTCATTAACGGGATGATCGAATAGATCGGCCGCATAGCGACGATAACCGGATGAGTTCTGCATTGTTCAACGAGACCTGCGTGGATATGCTTCGCGATGGATATGGAGTGCGTTTTCGCGCGGGCGGCACGAGTATGCACCCGACTATTCGCGATGGCGAGTTGATCACCGTCGAAAGTCTCTCCGGATGCCGATTCGCAATAGGAGACATAATCCTTTATCGAAGCGAACGGGGAGTCGTAGCACACAGGCTGATGAAGATCGAGAAGCGCGAAAAAGAGTCTGTCTACATCCTACGCGGCGACGCCGCCTATGCCCCTGATGAGCCCGTAACCGAAGGCCGATTGCTCGGCCGGGTGATCGCCGTCCAAAGACGCGGCAGAACCATCAATCTCAATCGAGCCGCAAGCAGGACGATTCAATTGCTTGGGCGGATTGCCTTCAGGCTGAAGCAAAAGCGGCTATATCGCAAGGACACAATCCCGGCGATCTTCTCTACACAAACACGAATCACAGAAGGCGCCGGCATAAGCGGTATGTGTTTAGCAATGACCGACTCCCTTCACAATGACTGACTTATGATGTATATGCGGATTTCTGAAACAAACTGCGTGCGCTATAACGCTATTTTTGGTGAATTAAGAAGCCATCACCGGGCCGTTACGCTGGCACGGACTTTGTATTTATCTTCGTTGCGCTTTACTCTGGCCCGGTAAAGTCGGCTACTCCGAATTTAAGACGGGTCGCGCCACTGAAGAATGCGGATGATCGAACCGTCGTTTGAAATTGATGAAAAGACGTCAATGTACGGCCCGTTTTGATTAGCCTCCCCCCAAGTCGTACGACTCCGGTCAATATATGATTAAATCAAGGGTCCTCAGAAAAAACTGCAGCGCTATTTTATCTCTCGCGATTATATCCTTTATTCTTCTGGCGTCTGCTCAACCGATCTTTGCGCAGGTCTGCGCGACTCCCGGCGCGAACGGGGCGGGAGGGACTCTGACGGGTATCGTCAACACCTATTACCCCGGAACCACGAGCCCGGCTGCAGCAGCCACTTCCCTCACCGTCGGAGCTCACGCGACCGGAGACGCCGGCAGCGCGATCGCCAGCGGCGACCTCCTGCTGGTCATTCAAATGCAGGATGCGACAATCACTTTCGCCAACACGAGTAGGTATGGCGACAATGTCAACGGCGATCCCGGCAGCGGATATGCTCCCGCGAATCAGTCGGGTAAGTATGAGTTCGTCAAAGCGACCAGCGCCATTACCAACGCCGGCGGCACATTCAATATCACGGGAGCAGGCGCCGGAAACGGGTTGATCAACGCCTACAATAATGCCGCGGCAACCGGAACGATGGGCCAGCGGAGATTTCAGGTCGTGAAGGTTCCGCAGTACAGGACGGCGACATTGAGCAGCACTCTTACGGCGCTGGCATGGAACGGAACAGCGGGCGGAATACTGGCTCTCAACGTGAGCGACGTGCTCACCCTTGGCGGAACAGTGTCCGTCAGCGGGCTTGGATTTAGAGGCGGCGCGGGAAGACAACTGGCAGGCGGCGCCGGCGCTAACACTGACTACGTCACTACTGCGGCCAACAATGCGAACGGCTCAAAAGGTGAAGGTATCGCGGGAACGCCGCGTTTCCTTTACAACCCGACTACCGACACAGTCGTCGATACCGGAGTCGACGGATACCCCGGCGGAAGCTCCGGGCGAGGCGCTCCGGGAAACGCGGGCGGGGGCGGCACCGACGGCGATGCGCCGGCTAACGATGAGAACTCGGGCGGCGGGGGCGGCGGGAACGGCGGGGCGGGAGGCCTCGGCGGAAACAGTTGGAACTCTAACCTGGCTACGACCCGGGGCTTCGGCGGCGTCGCGTTTGCGGAAAGAGCCGCGAGCAGAATCGTGATGGGGGGCGGGGGCGGCGCGGGCACCCGCAATAATACGCCTGGCGTTACCGCCGCGTCGGCGGCAGCGGCGGGCGGCGGCATCGTTATCATTCAAGCGGGAAAGGTCTTCGGCGCCGGGACCATCAACGCAAACGGCGCGGACGCTTTCAACAATACCGACAATGACGGCGGGGGCGGGGGCGGCGCGGGTGGCAGCGTCGTAGTAACGTCGCTTCGAAGCGGCCTCGCGGGACTGACCGTGAATGCAAAAGGCGGCAGAGGCGGCGACGCATGGCACAATCAACTCGCGAACGGGACTCCCGGCGAGCGCCACGGGCCGGGCGGAGGCGGCGGAGGCGGATTCGTCGCGCTGAGCGATGACGCCGCAAACGTCACCGTGTCTGTGACGGGAGGCGCGCACGGCATCACCACCACATCAAACGACAACTATGGCTCAACCGACGGCGCCGGAGCCACCGCGGTATTCAACGTTCTGCCCAGCACCATTCCAGGCTTCAAATGCGGCACTCTCACGCAGGTCGATCTAACCGAATTCACCGCCACTCGATACTCGAACGGGGCCTTGATTGAATGGAGAACCGGCCGCGAGATAAACAACCTCGGCTTTCACGTCTACCGTGAAAAAAGAGGGCTCCGCGAGCGAATCAATCAGTCCGTCATCGCGGGCTCGGCATTGTTGACACAACCAGACACCGAGTTGACCGCGGGCCGGTCTTATTCCTGGTGGGACGACTACGCCGACGAGAGCACGACCTACTGGCTCGAAGACATAGACCTGAACGGCAAACGAAAACTTCACGGACCGTTTATTCCTGCCATCGGCGTGGGAAAATCAAAAGAAGCAAAGCGCGCAAGGCTGCTCAGCAGAGTCGGCCGTCCTGTCTCAGAGACGGCGGGTCCGGCTGAGCAGTTCGACCAGCCAATCGAATTCGCGGGAAGCGGAGGCGCGGGCCAGACTGTTAACTCGTGGGATCTGGCAAGCCAGGCGGCCGTGAAGATAGCCGTTCGACGCGAAGGATGGTATCGCGTGCGACAGTCCGACCTGTTAGCAGCCGGTCTCGAAAGCTCCGTCGATCCGCGCCGCTTGCAGCTCTTTGCCGACGGCAGCGAACAGCCAATGCTCATTGCGGGCGAGCAAGACGGGAAATTCGACGCGACCGATTACATCGAGTTCTATGGTACAGGGCTGGACACATCCTTTGGCGACTCACGCGTGTACTGGCTCGTCAAAGGCAAGCAGAATGGTCTGCGAATTAAACAGAGCAAAGCGACAGGTCCGCAGAAATCGTCCGGCTCAAGCTTCGGCTACACGGTAGAGTTGAAGGAGCGAACCGTATACTTCGCGGCCCTGCGTAACGGAGACGCCGATAACTTCTTCGGCTCCGTCGTGAGCAGCGACCCTTTGAACGAAACAATTACTGTCCAGCATATGGATGCGAGCGCGGCGGCGCCTGCATCGCTGCAGGTATCGCTGCAAGGGGTCACCGATGTAGCGGGTGTCGCGCCCGATCATCAGATCACCGTGAGCGTCAACGGGTCAGTTGTCGGACAGTTCAGCTTTGATGGACAGTCGCTGACCGCCGGCGCCATGCCGGTCGCCGCGTCCTTGCTTCACGAAGGCCCGAACACGATCACACTCACCGCCAATGGCAGGAGCGAAGACGTCAGTCTCCTAAACTGGATTCGGCTCACCTACAACCACGCCTATGTTGCTGACTCGAATTCATTGAAACTTGCGATCCCCGATAAGAGCCAGGTCAGAATCGATGGTTTCTCTACCTCGCGTATTCGCGTCTTTGACGTAACGACCGGAAGCGACACTCAAGAACTACTCGGAAACATCCAGCAGCTTGGCGGCGCCTATTCGATAACGGTCTCTCCGCTCGACACGGGAGCCCGGAAGCTGCTCGCCATCAGCGACGATCAAATTCAATCGCCTGCTGAATTGAAGTTCAACAAGCCTTCTTCCTGGCACAGCGCCGGGAATTTTTCCGACCTCGTGATGATCTCGCACGCAAACTTCATCGGCGCCCTTGCGCCGCTGAAGTCGCTGCGCGAATCCCAGGGTCTCGTTGTTTCCGTCGTCGACATAGAGGACATTTACGACGAGTTCAATTTTGGCGCGAAAAATCCTCGGGCGGTTCGTGATTTCCTGCAGGTCGCGCGGAGTTCCTGGGCTCGCGCTCCGCGATTCGCGCTGTTGGTGGGTGATGCGAGCTTTGATCCTCGCAACTATCTTGGCCTTGGTAACTATGACTTTGTGCCGACAAAGCTGATAGACACCCAGCTTCTCGAAACCGCTTCGGATGACTGGTTCGCGGACTTCGATGGTGACGGCGTTCCGGATCTGGCTATCGGACGGCTCCCGGTGAGAACGCTCGCCGAAGCGTCCCGGGTAGTCTCGAAGATTGTCGGATACGAAACCAACCGACCCGCGGGAACCTGGAACAATCAGGTATTTCTCGTGGCCGACCGCGACGAAGGATTCAGTTTCACCGAAGCTGCATCCGAAGTCGGGGCTCTCGTACCGCCAAGCATGACGGTGACGAAGACCCTGCGCAGCCAGAGCGATGCCGCATCAACAAGAAGCGCTATCTTGAATGGCATTTCCTCGGGTCAGCTACTAATAGGGTTCCTGGGACATGGCTCGGTGGAAATATGGGGAGCCGAATCACTGCTGCGGTCCAGTGATGCCGCAACGATGACTAACGGCGGCCGATTGCCTCTGTTCATCGTGATGGACTGTCTCAATGGATTCTTTCACGACGTTTATACCGAAAGCCTCGGCGAGGCTTTATTGAAAGCGCCGAATGGCGGAGCGGTCGGAGTCTGGGCCTCATCAGGCCTCACGGACCCGGGAGCGCAGCTCGAGATGGACAAGGATCTGTTCATCCAACTATTCGGGCCGCAGCCGCTCACGATCGGCGAGGCGACTGTCAGAGCCAAGAGAGCTACCACTGATCTGGACACAAGAAGAACTTGGATATTAATGGGTGATCCAGCCACCCGTTTGAGCAGGTAAACCGCCCGCCAGGCCTCGAGCGGGCGACCAACAATGAAACGGATCCGATGCCGTACTCAATGTGCGGCATCGGATAAATCCACGGAAGAAGAACCACCCGCGCAGCAACAAAACGGGTGACAAGGACGCGCGGCGTGGCCCCTGTTGAGGGAAACCGCATGTGTACAAGCGCTATAGGGCCGTTTGAGAATCTAACTCCGAAGCCGGCGGCCCGGTTTATTACGGGTCTCATAATCGCCTGCGCAATTCTTGTATTGTCCGATGTCGCCCAGGCGAGCGCCTTCAAGGTCGGAAGCTTCACGAAGAGCACCGGCGCGGCTCCCGCGTCTCAAACCGTTGCTCACGGTCTTGGTACAACTCCAAAGGTCATAATTTTCTGGACGAACGGAAAGACCAACGAATCGTTCAGCTCGAGTTTCCTTTTTGGCTTCGGCGCAATGGATGGAACGACCAGCAAGTCGGTCGGGGCTTCGAGTCAGGACGCGGTCAGCACGTCCAACGCCAGTCGCCGAGTGGCCAATAAAGCCCTCACGATTATTCAATGGGGCGAGACGGTACTCGCTGAGTGCGACTTCACATCCTGGAATTCAACAAATTTCGTAATCAACTGGACCACTAACAACGCAACCGCCTATGTCATTCACTTCATTGCGATCGGCGGCTCGGATGTTTCGGCAAAGGTGATCGGCTGGCAGATGGTGACGGCGACAGGAAATCAATCCGTGACCGGAGTTGGATTCAGGCCCAACGTCGTAATTCACTCCTATGCCAACAGCGGTTTTGTGACCGCGCCAAGTTCGGACGACGTGAATGCCGGGTTCGGCCTCGGCGTGATGGATGCGAACGGAGACCAGTGGGTGTCCGATATCTTCAGCGTCGACGCGAGCGGAACCAGTGATACACAGCGCGGGCAGCTAACAAACTCGTGCGTTTTCGCCTTCGACAACGCCCTCGGCGTAACAAAGCAAGCCTCATGGGTCTCAATGGATACCGACGGCTTCACCGTAAACTTCAGCACTGCGAACGCCAAAACAACGCAGGCGTTCTCTATAGCCTTGAAAGGGGTCAACGTAAAACCGGGAAGCTTCAACAAGAGCACGGCGGCCGCAACCGCGACGCAGAATATTACGGGAGTCGGATTCAAACCGAGCCTCGTTATGCTCACGAGTTTTCAAGACGTCGCTCAGGCGAACGCGGTTGTGCATACTCGATTCGGATTCGGAGCGTCGGACGGTACGACGCAGGGCTCATCCGCTTTTCAGGACACCGACAACCTCGGGACAACCAGCGTCGACGGAATCGATAAGACCAGCAAGGTCTTCATGAAGGTCAACAACAACACACCCGCCATCGACGCCGAAGCCAATCTCTCGAGCCTGAATACCGACGGGTTCACCCTGAGTTGGACCACGAACGATGCCGTAGCGACACAGATCCTCTTCCTAGCAATCGGCCCTCTCGCCCCGACTGCAGCCGATGTAACCGCCATTGAAGCTACGAGGTACGACAACGGCGTTTGGCTCAAATGGAAGACCGGCTATGAGGTCAACAATCTTGGATTCAATATCACAAGGGAGCGCAATGGGATGCGAACCCATCTCAATCCATCTTTGATTGCAGGATCGGCTCTCACAACTGGGGAGGGGATACGAACGTCCAGATCGTACGAATGGTGGGATGACTTGCCTCGAGACGGACAGGCGCCTGCCTATTGGATCGAAGATGTCGACTTAAACGGCGAACGCGTGCTCCGCGGGCCGATCATACCTGTGGATCAGTCCGGCAATGCCCGAGGCGCGAAACGCGCAAAGCTACTCAGCAGAGTCGGAAGGGATTCGATTGAAAATGGTTTTCCAGTTCAACTCGAACAACGGCTCGAAGCCGCAACTACTCCGGGCGTTTCCATCACAACACAATGGGACATCGCGGCTCGATCCGCGGTTAAGCTCTCGGTTCGCAAAGAGGGCTGGTATCGAGTTGGACAGCCCCAGTTGATGGCGGCCGGTCTCGAAAGTGGCGTCGATCCTCGCAAGCTTCAGCTCTTTCTGAACGGAATTCAGCAGCCGATCATTGTATTCGGTGAGCAGGACGGTAAGTTCGACGCCGCGGATTACATCGAGTTCTATGGCACGGGTATCGACACTCTGGCGACGGACACGCAGGTGTATTGGCTCGTCAAGGGCTCGACCGCCGGAGCGCGAATCAAACAGACAAAGGCAACCGGATCACAGTCGGCGGGCGCGGCGAGTTTTCCATACACAATCGAATTCAAGGAGCGCTTCATTTACTTTTCGGCGCTCAGAAACGGAGACGCGGACAATTTCTTCGGCGGAATCGTGAGTTCCGATCCGCTCGATCAGCCGCTTACGGTTCAGCATCTGGACACCGGTTCGCTGACCCCTGCCGCTCTACAAGTCTCTTTGCAGGGAGTGAATGATATTCCCGATCAGAATCCGGATCACCGGATTACGCTAAAGCTTAACGGCGTCGATGTAGGGCAATTCTCTTTTGACGGTCGCAGCCTCGGCAATGTCACAATACCGATTCAGCCGGGCCTGCTGCGAGAAGGCGCGAATATCGTCAACATAACCGCGACCAATGGCCCGGATGATGTCAGTCTGGTCAACTTCATCCGGCTCACCTACTCGCACACCTACAACGCTGACTCCAACGCGCTGGTGCTCACGACGCAAGACAAATCCGCGACGAGAGTCGGAGGCTTCAGTAATTCCCGAATCCGAGTTATAGACATAACCGCTCCGGACCAGCCGCAGGAAATTCTAGGGACAGTATCGCAGTCATCCGCCTTCTATTCGGTTACTTTCTCGCCTCAGGATTTCGGCCAGAGGCGCTTTCTTGCTTTTTCTGAAGACCGAATTGAAACGCCTGTAGATGTCAAAGCGAATCGACCATCGTCGTTGCATAGCAGCGGCAACTTCGCGGACGAGATCATAATCGTGCATTCGAACTTCGCGAGCAGCATTGGATCGCTCAAATCGCTGCGCGAATCTCAGGGATTGTCCGTTATGGCGGCCGACGTCGAAGACGTTTACGATGAGTTCGGCTACGGCTCGAAGGGCTCTCAGGCGATAAAGGATTTTCTCCAGCTCGCAAGCACTACCTGGCTAAAGAAGCCGCGTTTCGTTTTGCTTGTCGGAGATGCGACATTTGACCCTCGAAACTATCTTGCGCTCGGTGCGTTCGACTTTGTTCCAACAAAACTGATCAACACGAACATTCTCGAAACCGCATCCGACGACTGGCTGGCTGACTTCGACAACGACGGGATTCCGGAGCTTGCGATTGGGCGCTTGCCTGTTCGCACATTGACCGAAGCTTCACGAATCATATCGAAGATCACTAACTACGATTTAAACAAGCCGGTCGGAAGCTGGCAGAACGAAATCATGCTTGCCACCGACCGAGATCTGGGGTTCAGTTTTACGGATGAAGCAGCTTCGATTCAGGCTCAGATCCCCTCGCCTTTCAATGTGAGCTCCGTGCTTCGAAGCCAGCTCGACGTTCCAACCGCGAGGAGCCAGATCCTGAGCGGAATAACAAACGGTAAGTTAATCGTACATTACTTCGGACACGGCTCTGTCGAGCGATGGGGAACCGAACCCCTGTTGACCACAGACGACGCGAATGCCCTGACCAACGGAAGTCGGCTTCCGTTCTTTGTGATAATGGACTGTCTGAACGGCTTCTATCAGGACGTGTTCACCCAATGTCTGGGCGAGACCCTGATGAAATCTCCAAACGGAGGGGCGGTCGCTGTCTGGACTTCATCAGGATTGTGCGAGGCCGATCCTCAAGTCGTAATGGATCAAGAAATGTTCCGGCTCTTGTTCGGAGCTCAACCGATGACGATCGGCGAAGCGGCTATGAACGCAAAGCGCGTTATCTCCGATATGGATGTTCGACGAACGTGGATACTGATGGGCGACCCGGCGATGAGGATTAGATAGACAGGTTGAGATATTTCCTCGCTCGGCTTACACGACCAATCAAATTACGAGGCATTTATTTTCAGCCACGGCGGCATGCGGCGGAGCTACCACGTTGCCGCATCAGGAGGCCCGATCTCAACGGGAATATCCGGAGACACATCGGCGATACCAGGAATTAACCGAACCTTCTCCGCGATCCTGTCATCGGCAGTTCCTGTAATGATCCCGATCTCTTCGAGTTCTTGATCGACAGTGAATCCGCTCTCAGTCAGTTTCTTCTTCAGATCGCGGAGTGATCGATCGCCGGAGGCCGTGATGATCCAGTGTTTTTTTTCCGGCATATTGCGCCTGCCTGACCTGTAATTCAACAGGGAAGATGTTCCCCACAATTATTAGGGTAGCACACCGGCGATTACGGCGCCTGCACGAGGCCCGCTCCTACACGTATACCTGGGAACGGCAGCCGTCTCGCGGTAGCTTGCAGCTTCATCCACAGGCTAGGACCCCGCAGCGAAGGTGAGCTACCGGCCCACAGCGCGGCGCAGCCGGCCACATGGGGGGTCGCCATGCTTGTGCCGCTCAGCACACCGTAGCGCCGCGGCATCGGAAGCGTCGAGAATACATCCTGGCCGGGACCCGCTATGTCGATCTTGCCCAAGTTGGAGAACGGGTTCGGGCTCAGGTTCGGATTGAGCCACGCCACGGACATTATGGTCGGAGAGTTGGCAGGCGCGTCAGTGTTGGACCCAATGTTGCCCGCGGCGGCTATGATCAAGAGCCCTCGAGATAACGCCGCCTGCCCTGCCGCCGTGTAGTAGGGCTGCACTCCTACAGGCGTGCCGAGGGACATCGAAATAACTTGGCAACCGTTTGCAATCGCCCAATTGATTCCAGCCAGAACGCTCGACCCCACGCTCGAGCCCGAGTTACTCAACACCTTGCCGGCAAGAATTGTGGATTGGAATCCGATGCCGTATCGCGGCTTGGACTCCTCCGGCGATTGGGGACCGCACGCCGTGCCGATGCAGTGAGTGCCATGGCCATGGAGGTCCTGTACAGGCTGGCCCACGAAGCTCTGCGTCCGGGCTGCCGACAAACGTCCGACAAGATCCGGATGGCCCATATCGACGCCGCTGTCGAGCACCGCCACCTTTATATCGGCTCCGCTTTGAGCGCTTTGCAAGACTCTGCATGCATTAAGGCCCCAGGTCGCATCGGCCTCGGAAGCCTTCTCGGCCCCTTCGACTTGCGGCGGGGTCACATCTCTACGAAGGTCCCTCGCGATCGCTTCCGCCGCGCTGAGAAAGCCTCGAAGGTATTCGCTGGTCGCATTCTCTAGCGTGGTCTCTGAGAAACCGGGCAGGGATTCGGAAGGGCTGCCTTGCGCGAACACAAAATACTCCGGATCGATCGACTCAACAGAGTTGTCTGAGGCGGCGGCTTTTGCGCTCATGCCGCGTTCCTGGGCGGCTTCACCGCCGACGAGCGCCACTCCAATCTCTGGAAACCACAATGCATCGGCATCGCCTACACTCTCCGCCGCTGCCGCTTGCATTGTATATTCGCGTGCATCGGCCACGCGCATTCCTTTCTTGCTTAATGTCTGCGGGCCTTGTTCCGCGGCGCCTTTTTTGTAGGTGACCAGATAGCGGCCGGTTTCAAGGCTTCCGTCGCCGCGTTCCATTGCCGCGCTCAACAATTCATCAACGGGGGACGAAGCACGCGCCGGAGCCGTGCCGCTCGGTGGTTTCTTACCGCCTTTTCTCGTTACCATGACTTTCCTCCAATTAGCAGTTGATCCGAATCCTGGATTGCGTTCTTTCCCGAAAACCGTTAGACGGCGATCTCATTATGATCCTGCATACGATAAACCGTCACCAGGGAATTCCGAAATAGTGATGGCCTACAAAAAATGCCGTCGAGCCGCCTATGACCATCAGACAGATCGTCATCGAGGCGAATGGATTGCGATTCCAGCGGAGCGAGCTTATGGCGATCACGCTGACCATCAAGCCCCATGAGTAACACTCAGGGCTTCTTCCGATCGCATTGATCCACCACGCGTTCGCCGGGTTGTAACACAAACAGTGCGGCGCGATTGGAATAAGACTCATTAGAGCTATCAGCGCGAGAAGAGCCGGTCGTGCGAACCAGTAATACGCCGCCGCGACTAATCCGATCGCAGGCGCCCAGCCGGATTTTACGAATGTGCAAAACGGCGTGCACCCACTTAAGGACAGGCCTGTGCAGTCGAGCGAAGATGCAAAGAAGCCAAGCGGAATCGCGGCAAGAAAGAAGATCCTGTACCCTCTTCCAACCGATCCGCCTTCGGTGTTTCGTCGAACGCCAATCAGGTTTGTTGCCGCTATTGCGAGCGAAGCTAACACGAGGACCCAGAACGGGCCGCCGAGAAGCAACGATGTTCTCGCGGTTAGATCCCACGCGAATCGCAGGAGGAGCACCGAGCAGAGGGCTACGCCAAATGAGAGAAATAGTCGCAGGATATTAAACTGCATTTTTAAGAAACGATGTTGAGCTTCATTTTAGACTGAATACAGCGTCGCAAAGCTGAGTATACAACACCGCCTTAAAATCACTGTAGGGGCGGCCCTCCGCGGCCGCCGCCCCTCCGTGGTCAACTATGTTTTCCGAAGAACCAATGACAGAAGAAACGGACCGAATATCTCCGTGGTCGACTTTTTTCGAAGAACACGATTTCCGAAGAAGGGCGGGCAGGGACGCCCGCCCTTACATTGTTTTTCAACAGTAGGTCACCGATTATTCCGGCTGCGATACGGCCGCATAGATCGAGCCGGGCGGCTCTTCTATTCGCCGGATTTTCTAGTCGGAGAGCTTCGAGCCTTTCGAGGTTCAATATCGCGCTTGTAGAACTCGATAAAGGTCTCCACGATGCCTGCATCGAAGTGGCTGCCGGCCCGCTTCGTAATCTCCTCCAAAGCGTCTTTCGGGTTCAACGCCTCATGATAGACGCGCTCCTCCACCAGCGCATCGTAGGCATCGGCCACTGCAATTATTCGAGCGCCCAACGGAATCCCCTCACCGGCAAGTCCGTGCGGATAGCCTGTACCGTCCCACCGCTCGTGGTGAGAGCCAGCGATCATCGGCACATCAATCATCTCATCGGGAAAATGAATCTTCGATAGAATGCGATAAGTGTGGAGCGGGTGTTCTTTTATGTGCTCGTATTCTTCCGGCGTCAGCTCCGCGGGTTTCAGCAGAACGTCGTCCCGAGTTCCGATCTTGCCGTAGTCGTGGAGAAGCGCCGCGTAATGGATGACTCGGCATTCCTTCTGCGAAAGCCCCATCAGTCGCGCGATTCCCTGTGAGTAGGCGGCAACCCGAGCCGAGTGGCCCCCAGTGGAATCGTCTCGCGCGCCGATCGTCGCCGACAGAGTTCGGAACACGCTTTCAAGCGAGCGGCGCTGCTCTTCGAGCAGATGCAGATTCTCGAACGCGAGTCCCGCCTGGCGAGCTACCGCCGTAGTGAAATCGAGTTCTTCGTCATCAAAGACTCGATCGGCCGTCAAAGTATCGAGATAACAGACGCCCCATACCCGCGACTTCGATCCGATCGGAGCGCAGATCACGCTTCGGACCGCTTGAAGCTTAACCGATTCGCGCGCGGAAAATCGGTCGTCTGAAGCAGCGTCAAAACTCAGCACCGCTATGTTGTCGTTGTATATCCTGCCGACGATGCCCCGGCTCGGCATCCATGAGTTTGCTCCTCCCGGTCCTCCCGGATAACAGGCTACGGGCGTCAGCTCATCTTTCAATTCGTCGTGAAGCAGAATAGCGCAGCGTTCCGCGCGAGTGGTTCGCCGGAGAAAGCTCAAGAGCATCGTCGTCAAATCATCCCACGATTGGGCGGCCAGCACCTCGCTCGTAAAGTCATACAGCGAGCGCAGTCGATCAACGGTCTCATCGGCGAGATCCTGACTCTTGGGCAGCTTGCCGGTGTTAATAAATCGCGCATCGTCAGGCGCGATCACGCGCACCGGGTTGAGCGAGAAGCCTTCTTCGGCGTGCCCGTCGGCTTGTTTGGCGCGCAAGCAAAACAGGAATTCGACTCCGTTGCCGCGGCCAAGCCTAAGCCTGTCTCCATCCTTCAGAACGGAGGTTCTTATCGGCTCGTCGTTGATGAAACTTCCCGATGTGCTCTGGAGATCCTGCACAAGAAAGGTATTTCCGCTTCGAATTATCTCCGCGTGATATCGTGAAATGTAGGGGTTGTCGAGAACGAGGTCGTTGTCGTCGAGGCGGCCTATGCTAAACACCGGCCGATCGAGGCTCAACGCGCGATCACCCGTACTCTCTTTTAGGATCAACTCCGCCGATATGCGCATCTCAAGCTCCTAAGGAATTTCCGCCGACTCTTGTATTTACTCTGTGCGACCGAAACCACAGCAGTCCTATCAGGAAATTGCGCGTCCGGTTCAGGAGGAGGCGTTGAGGGGGCAAAATGGAAAACTCTCGGAAAGGGTTCAAAGCTCTCGGTCAATCTTGATCGAATCGACTACACCGATTATTGCGGCATCTATGGCGGCGCCTGCTTTACCGGTTGAAGCAGTAGAGGCTGACCATCCCTCGCGAACGACGACGACGGTTTCACCCGCGCCGGCATCAACGGAATCAAGCGCGAGCAATTCTCCGCCTTCGTCCTGGCCGGACAGATCTATCGGCTGAACGATCAAAAGGCGGCCGCCTTCATATCGATCATTCTTGTGAGTTGCGACGACGTTACCAACAACCCTGGCAAGAATCATAGTTCGTTATGCAATGAGCCCCATTCCCCTTAGATCGTATTGACTCTATCCACGATACCCGTGATGGTGCAATCCGTAGGCACCTCATCCGGCGTAAATGGAAATGACGATTCCTTGCCGCGGCACCAGATGACTATCTCACCTTCACCGGCTCCCACCGAATCGAGAGCGACCAGTGTCTTGCCCGCGTCCTTTAAGAAGCGGTCAAGCGGTTGAATAACGAGGAGCTTCCGACCTCGAAGCAGGTCGTTCTTTACCGTAGAAACAACGGTGCCGATTACGCGGGCTAGCTGCATCTTGTCCTCTGGCGATGGCGGCCGATTACTCGCACTATTTCACCACGTTTCATTCCGTTGTCAAGACTATTGCCCGGCGCTATTTCCACCGGGCTTCCATTCGCTGCGCTTGACCAGATAAACACGACTCACAACCACCGGATCGAGCGGCTTATCTGTATTCGGAAATACCGGCGCCCTGGCAATCGAATCGACAATGTTCATGCCTTCCACCACGCGTCCGAAGATTGAATATTGGCCATCCCATTGTGGGGAAGGTGAGCTACATATGAAAAACTGGCTCGTGGCGCTATTTATATCGTTCGACTTCCGCGCCGCCGATACGATTCCTCGCACGTGCTTGAGCGTCTTCGAGAACTCCGCGGGGACGGTCTTTTGTCCCGGCTGCCCCTGCCCCCACGTGCGTGGATCTCCGCTTATGGTATTCGGATCACCGCCCTGTATCGCAATGTAGTCTTTCGCCGACTTGACGACGCGGTGGAAGCGCGTGCCGCTGTAGAAGCCTTCTCGGGCCAGCTCTTGAAAATTAGCCGTATGTTTTGGCGCGTCCTGCGCGAAGAACTCTATGACGATTTGACCGTAGGTGGTTTCCAGGATCGCCAGTGATTCGGGGTCGGGGGCCGGTTCGGAGACGCCACACGAAGCAAGCGGGATCGAAAGCAACAGCAACACGACTGTCATCAACCAGAGCCTTCTCATCTTGCGCGAATTACCTTTCAAGGATTTCTTTGACTACCTCATTCACGATCCGTGGGTTGGCTCGGCCGCCGCTCTGCTTAATAACCTGGCCGACGAAAAAGCCGAGTAGAGCGGTCCGGCCCGCTCGATACTCATCGAGTTGTTTGGGATTCGATTCGACCACCCGCGCGGCGATTTCACGGATTTGAGACTCATCGGATACTTGCCCGCCTCCCATGCCTTTGACTATCTCGGCGGCGGGCGCGCCGCTTCTACACATTTCCGTCAGAACTTCCTTGGCCATCTTGCCGCTGATGGCTCCGCTGTCGATCATCCTGATCATCTCGGAGAGATTATCTGATTTAAGCGGACTCTCTGTTATTTCAGTACCCGAGCTCTTGAGCTCGCGGGCCAATTCGTTGAGTATCCAGTTTGCGGCTGCCTTCGGATTACCGCTGTCCCTGGCCGTCTCTTCGAAGAAGTCCGCGGTCGCGCGATTGTCTACTAATTGCGCGGCATCGTCGAAGGCAAGGCCATACTCCTCGACGAAGCGGCGGCGGCGAGGCTCCGGCAATTCAGGAAGCGCCTCTCGAACTCGAGCGACTTGATCGACGGCAACAACGATAGGCGGAAGATCGGGTTCCGGGAAATAACGGTAGTCGTGCGCCTCTTCTTTGGACCGCATCGAATATGTCCTGGCTTCGCGCTCGTTCCACAAGCGAGTCTCTTGAACTACCCGGTCACCAGCCTCCACCACGGCGATCTGCCGATCGATTTCGTACTCGAGAGCCTTTTGAACGAACCGAAACGAGTTCAGGTTCTTCAACTCGACTTTGGTTCCAAATCTCTCGGAGCCGCGAGTCCGTATCGACACGTTGGCGTCGCATCGAAGGTTTCCCTCTTCCATATTGCCGTCGCAGACATCTACGTACAGGAGGGTGCGCCGCAAATATTGAATATAGTCGTAGGCTTCCCAAGAAGAGCGAAAATCCGGCTCCGATACGATCTCCGCCAGGGGCACTCCGCTTCTGTTAAGGTCGACGTAGGATTTCGAGGAGGATTCGCGGAGCCCTTCGTGCAGCGACTTTCCAGCATCTTCCTCGATGTGGAGCCGGGTAATACCGAATTTCTTCAAACGCCATTCCTTGGCGTGACCCGCGTCGTTGCGCTCGGCGGTAGGAATTTCGACCCAGCCGTGCTCGGAAAACGGCCGGTCATATTGAGAGATCTGATAGCCCTTCGGCAAATCAGGATAAAAGTAATTCTTTCGCGAGAAGATCGACTCGTGATTGATTCTCAGGTTCAGCGCGAGCGCCGCGCGCGCGGCCATTTCGATCGCGGTCCCGTTCAAGACCGGCAGCGCGCCGGGTAATCCAAGACAGACCGGACACGTATGCGAGTTCGGTTCAGCCCCGAACGCAGTCGAGCAAGAGCAGAATATCTTCGAAGCAGTCTTTAGCTGAGCATGAACCTCGAGGCCGATGACCACTTCGTACTTTTCTCTCATCACGTGATCCGGTTTTGGAACGAGAGAGTATAGCACAGCCGGCCGGGGTCACTACTCCGCGAAGGTAAGATTGACGATTCTGTCGACGACCTCGCCTACTACGCGATCCGGCGTGGACGCTCCAGCGGTAAGCCCTACAGTTACGTTGCCGTCAGGCAGCCAGCCGTCGCTAAAGATCTCCGTCACCTCTCCTACCTTCTTGTGGCGGATGCGAGATGGTGAGATAACGCAGCCCGCGTCGTCTATATGATAGGTGGGAACGTATTGACCGGCGATTTCGCATAGGTGGGTGGTGTTGCTGCTGTTGTAGCCGCCGATCACGATCATAAGGTTTATGTCTTCGCCTACAAGCTTATTGACGGCGTCCTGGCGATCCTGGGTAGCCGTGCAGATCGTATCGAAATGGCGAAACTGCCCGGCGACCGCCTCCGAGCCGTATTTACGCTCGATGGCGGACCGAAACATCTCAGCGATTTCGAGCGACTCACCGCTCAGCATTGTAGTTTGATTGGCGAGGCCGACTCGTTCGAGATCTCGATCAGGATCCAGATTCGGCGAGCATGCCTTCTCGAACCTCTTGCGAAACTCGTCTTTATTGCCGCCGTTGACGATGTAATCGCAGACACATTGCGCCTCGGCCTGATTTAGCACGATCAGATACTTTCCGCCTTCATACTTGAGAGCCTGCGAGCTGGTGGCGTGGGTCTCTTCGTGAGCGTACTTGCCGTGAATGATCGCGGTGAATCCCTCGCGGGCGTATTTCTCCACGCGTTTCCAAACAGCGACTACCGAACCGCAGGTTGTATCGACCACGAGACAACCCTTGTCCTTCAGTTCCCTGAACTCGTCGACGGGCGCACCGAAGGCCGGAATCAAAACAATGTCGTCCGCGGTAATATGAGCGAACCGCGCCGGATTCTCCGACGAGGCCTCAAGAAAACCGATGCCCATCTCCTGGAGCCGATTATTTACTCGGGGGTTGTGAATGATTTCGTTTGTAAGAAAGATGCGCCGATCGGGGAATTTTTTCTGGGTTTCGTAAGCAAGGTTCAGAGCGAACTCGACTCCATAGCAAAATCCAAATTCCTCGGCGAGCCGAAAGGTCAGCCGTCCCATTTGCAGCGTGTTGGCTTGTTCTCTGATTCTGCGGATGAGGTCGCTGTGGTAATCACTGACTATTGAATCCCTGATTTCATCCTTGAGACCGAACCCTCTTCTCACGACCGCTTGTGGAACACTGTCTGTAGTACTCATTTAATCTCGCTTGTAGATCCTATCTAGTTACAGTGGAACTGATTAAACCGCGAGTCTAACAACCGCGCCGGTGCTTGTGCAAGGAAACGCTTTTCAAGGAAGGTGCTTAATTGAATTGATGAGAAGGACTGTCGCCGGCGCAGTGCGAATTTAAGTGAGAGTGATTAGAGATTTCCGGCTGATATTAAGATACGGATTTTCTGAATTCCGCCAGGGACGCATCGATAATCGCCCAGCACTTAAGTCTCAGGCCTGAAAGGTCGACTTATACATAACCAGGGGCGACGCGCTTCGCGCTTGCCCCTGGTCACGACGCCAATATACTTCAAGCGCTGAAGGCGCTACACAGCCGGTTCATTCCGGATCGTCGCCAATCCTCACAGCTCGCTCAGAGCCTTGAGCGCTGGTCTATCCAAGATGACTATTTTCTTATTCCTGGTCTCGATGAGGCAGTTTGTCTTGAGCTCATTCAGCACCAGATTAACAGTCTCCCGATAGATGCCGATCATCTCGCCCATCGTCTCTTGCGTAATACCCTCAACCACATCGCCCGCGCCGGCTAGATCAAGTAAGAGCGCAGCGACTCGAGAATCGTGGAGTTGAAACTGCGATCTGAAATGATCGCTCGCCACTTCTCCGAGCCTTGGAACGACCAACTCGATAACCGCATAAGGATCGGAGCGAATCCAATCGCGAGCGCCGGCCTCGCTCATAACGGCCAATTTGACTCCAAGAGGACCGGCAACGGCCTTCGTCAACAACATCGTCTGTCCCAGAAACGGCATCTCGCCGAATAAGCCGCCGGGAACCATTTCTTTGACGAAATAGTCGTGTCGTGAGTGCTTGATCACAACCGAGCCATCTTCGATCAGAAACAACGAGCGGTCGCAGGGTATAGTCTCGTTCGACTCAAAGAAACGCCTCGGCATCTCACTAAAATTCTCCGCGGTGGAACGTATCTCGATTTGAAGATAACCGACTCTGCGGGAGAGAGCCCACGCCGATAGCGCCTTGGTTTTATCAGTTAACGCGTGCCTCCGTCTGAATCTCACCGGTTTCAGACCGGGGCCCTCGTCATCCGCCGATTGCGAGGCAAATGCCAGACAAAGCCCTTCACCGTATTCACTTTTTTGTTCGTATTGTTCTTTACCGTCTTTATTCATAAACCCATCTTTCAGCGAAGTCGCTGGATTGGTGTTACATTTGCCAATCCGACGCGCGAGTTTGCCGGACGCGACGGAGCAGGGCTATGCCGCTGCTCGAACCCGCCCGAAACAATAGCGAGGTTGCTGCCTGCGAATGCGCAACTCAGGATAATCCAGAGACTAGCCCGCGTGCGCGCTGGGTTGTTATGCGTTTACTCGCGTGGAGCGCCGTCCGTTCCCCACGACAAGGCCGAGTGAATTGTTTTGCTCGCACGATGCGAGCTGATTAGACCGCAGAGCTTCTTATCAATGCGGTGTTGTTACTTTGCGCCTCGTTCCGAATCAAAAGCACGCCGAATCAGAACAGAATATGCGCGGCGGAGGGTCTTGTGGAAATTGCTCGCCCGTCACGCTCACCGGCCGTTCCGACATTCGAGAGGCCTTTGCCCGCGTGAAGAAACCGAGCGCTTCCCGCCTGAGATCTCATCATACCGGGCACGCGACGCCAGCGGCATGTAAACCCGATCCACCAGCGAAAACTAGCGAAGCAATTGACCGTCACTTCGGTCATTGCTTCCAATCGCATCCATTTTGACTTCGACGAGATGTTCAAACAACGCCAGCGTGGGATGGACTCATTCGCAATTAGAAGAGTCCTAACCAACTGGCTCAGATCTAATTCTTAAAATTGGAACCCGTGCCGGTTACCTGCAACGAAACCCTCTTTACATCGAACCGGCATTCCCTCGTGCTCGCGTGCGATTCTAGCAAAGAACAAAAAGGGAAGCCAAAAAAAAATGACGAGAACGGGAAGTAAAATGAGCTTGTGCGGACGAACGTGACAACAATAGCAACCTGATTGCCGCGGACAACGCTGGTTCGAAGATTACTTATGCTTGAGAAGATTGCTTAGGCTCGCGAGCGAATCAGACGCGGGCGAACCAATCAGGCGGTCTGATCGGTTCGCCCGCGGAGTTAAGAGTATCAGCAACCGGGATCGCAGGTGCTGTTACATCGGTTCAGCAGCCTTTGACAAAAAAAGAGGCAGCCTCCTGAGGCAGCCTCCTGAGGCCGGCTCACCGCAGCCGGTGACGCAGGAATCGTAATTATCTTGGCAACTGGTGCAACACGTCGCCGCCCGCCCATTCGAAGGCGACAACGTAAAGAACCCAAGACAAGCAACAAGTATCGCCAGAATGGCAAACTTGCGCAGCAATCTTCGCATGGGATGACTGTTCATAGTTCCTCCTTGCTTCCGTTATTTGTTGATCATCCGAATTTGCGAGGCGCTTATTCTAATTGCGGCGAGCCTCGCCGGAGCCCTTGCATCTGAAATGCAATGAGCTTATGAGCCGCAATTCTCGCACTGGAGCTTATTAATCACATCCGCTTCTTTATCGGGCTCGAGCTTTCCGACCCAGCTCGCGGTTACGATTCCGGAATTGTCGACCAGGATCAGGGTTGGAGTTCCGCGTACATTGATGGAGCCGAGGTCCGCTTGCTCGATGTCCTGTATTGGTATGCCTAGATCCGATAAATATTTTTGACCTTCTGTCCGACTCTGAGGCAGCAACGCCATGAACCTGACATCTCCCGGCTTTTTCACCTCTTCAGTCAGGCGTCTATAGAAAGGTGCGCTCTCGGCGCAAAAATGGCATCCCTGCGCTAGTACGATGATCAGCGTACGGCGACTCTTTTCCCAGGACACGTTTGGTATGGAGAGCTTGTCGCCGACCGCGACCTCCTTCATCTCGGGAGCGGACGTCGGACTATTGATGATGAACCGCTTGACCACGACTACCGTCAACAGTATCGCAACAACGATAATCGCGATGTTGGAGAGAAACTCGGCATTCTTGTAGAGTTTGTTCATTTCAAGCATCTCTCACTCCGCCGCCGTTCACGTCCTGGCCGGGAAAGAGTATTCCACGAGCCTTAACCGATCGCGGCTCGGCGACCTTCAAAATCAAAGTGGGATAATCACATTTTCTCTGTAATGTGAATCGCGAACTTATGCTATAACCCTCGGCTGATCGAATCAAGCGCGAGGATTGATGTGATCAGTAGATATGAGCGCCACGGGTTCTCAGTCCGCGACGATCTGATGGAGTTGATGATCGAAGACTCGACCGCGTAACCGCTGACTCCCAAAACTCTCTCAGAAACTCGACGCCTCTCTGTCTTTTGATTCAACCCATCCAACTGATTCGCTTGCGGGCCTTGGCGCCCGACACCCGCCTGACGCTTGGGACCTGACACCTGGCGCCTGGGTTTCCGAACAAACACTTGTGTTCTGTTCGAAAACCTACAAATCCGCAAAGCTCGTCTATTGGTTTTATGCGAGCAATACCGTATAGGTTTCAGACGACAGAGAAAACATATTCATCAAAACGAAAACCTGGCTGAGGCTCAACTCGCCGGGACAAGGAGACGGAAAAATGCTAATGAGTTTACGAATGTATATGGCGGCGGCGGTCGTAGTGCTCGGGGTGGTCGGGCTGTCAGCCTGTTCCATGGCCGAATTTCATCACGAGATGTTCGGGCGCCGATCAGATCCGCTCTCGGGGGAGTGGAACGCAACATTTAATCTAGAAGGCTACACCGCGCCTTTCGCGCTAAAGCTGAAACTCGAAGGCGACAGAGTGAGTGGAACCTGTGAGTCCGAACACACCGGGCCAGGTACTCTTCGCAACGGGAAGTGGACGAATAACAAGTTGAGTTGCGATCTCGATTTCGCCTCTCACGAATCGATTGCTTTGACTGGAATACTCAAAGACGGCGTATTCAGCGGAGAGTTTCGCACCGAAGGAAGGCAAGGCTCGTGGGAGGCGCGAAAGAAATGACCCGCGACGATACACATTAATAAACTGATTCTACGGGGCGGCCGTTCGCGCCGCCCTGTTGTAGAATCTCTCCATCGAGTAACCGACATAAACGTGGTAACCGGATGCATCTCGGCGCTTTCGACGCGGATACAGCCGTTCGTTCATATGAGCACCAAACCCAAAGAAGAAAAGAGAGAAGACCGCCGGGCCCGCAAGACAAAACGTTCATTAAGCGATGCGCTTACTCAGTTGATACTCGAGAAGCGATATGACTCAATCACCGTACAGAACGTAATCGATCGCGCGGACGTGGGGCGCTCGACCTTCTACGCGCATTTCCGCGACAAGGAAGATCTCTTTTTGAGCAGTTGGGAGCAGTTGCTTGATCACTTCGTCGAAAATATCAAATGGGATGAAGCTGGATTACGCCGGTTTGTACCGGTGGAGGGGCTGTTCGCCCATATCAAGAATTTTCACCGCTTTTACGTAGCTCTGGTGAAATCGAGAAAGACCGATTTGATCTTCAAAAGCGGTCTTGAATATCTGACCAAGGCTATAGACAACTCGCTTGTCGCCTCCTTAGCGGAAAAGGCGCAGCCGGCAGCGCCTACAGCAGTCATATCCCGCTACATCGCCGCGGAGATATTTGGTCTTCTCAAATGGTGGCTTGATCACAACATGCCATACACGCCTCAACGCATGAGCCAGATGTTCCATCAACTTGTTGTGCCCGGCCTGTTGTCGGCGCTTGCGGAAACCAATATCAATGAGCGCATCGACAACTCATCCACCGAACTCCGGCACGTACACTTGCACGGCCCTTACGCGCACAAGAAGATCTCCTGATATGCTGCCGCCCTCACCTCATCGATGATGCCTCTCCGTATATGTCAGATTAACGAGCCGAGCGCACGTACAAAGGGCGGAGTCACATCGGTGACTCCGCCCTTATCATGCTGCACAGCACGGATGCTCGGGCGACCGCTACCGTTCCTCACGGCCCGCGGGAGTTTGTTGACCGCGTCCGCGGGGTTCCGAACGGCCTGCTCCAAGATTGTCATAGTTCAATGCGGCGTTGAACAACAGGAAAAAACTGCCCTGTGTCTGATGGCGCCACATCGGATTGACGGCAAACATCACTACGTGACCGCGCCCGACTGGAACGTCAAGCACGGCAGGTTTCCCGGCAAGCTCATTTCCTCCAGCGAGCATTCCGCTTATGAGCAGGTTCTTCTCATCCGGAACAAACCTGAGGACGACGCGAGGACGCATGTTCGGAGGCACGACCAACGGCCCGAGTTGCTGCCGCACTTCGTCAGGGATCCCGTCTTCATTTCGCTGCGGGGGAGCCGCTGGAGCTGTAGCTCGCGGCATGGCCTGGACGATATCCGGATCGCTCAGACTTCCGCGCCCCGAGGGACGTGGTCCCCCCGCGGCTGCTCCACCACCGCCTCCGCCGCCGCCGCCTCCTCCTCCAAATCCGCCCCCGCCCGCTGCAACCTGGAGCAACGGCGCTTGATTGAAGTAGACCGCGAGCGAATCGCCGTAGCCGTACGCGATCGGGCTCTTACGATCGGCGAACGTCGCATTGTACACGGAGCCTCGAGCCTGAAGCTGGCGGCTTTCGGTTATGCTTACGCCGGTCGTGATTCCGTAGTCGATCGGTATGGCCGCGATACCCCCTACGGAAACGAAGAGACCGCCTTCGTCAATGAACTTCTGAAGGTTCAGCACGCCTCGTAGCTCCATGCCGCCGCGCATGTCCGCGGTCTGATCGGGAGACAAACCGAAATTAGGAGTGATGTCGGATTTCTGCCATGGAATCGGATCGCCGCGCTTCGGTGTGCCGTTTACTATCGTTTGAGCCGATCCGAATACAGGCGGGAAGATAATCACGTCGTACTTCTGACGCAGATTCAACGTCTCGCGCAGCTCGTGGTCGGATATGTACGAGTAAGGAATCTGGAAGCGGTCGAACTCGACCCGGAACCAGCCCTCATTCTGAGTATTGGTCCAGGTGTGCACGATCGCGATTCGCGGCACGGCGACTTCGTGAGTCTTGACCTCGGGCAGCTTGTCGACCGCCTGCGCGGTCAATCCCAACTCGGTCACCGTAGACTCGAGCCTCTGCTTCAAGTCGGACGGGTTTCCTTCGGTCTTGATGACAAAAGAGCCCGCATTGAACTGTTGATCGCCGATCTTGAAGCCATCTTCGGCAGCGCCGATCTTCACGTCTTTCAGCTTGAACCGAAGCGTCGCCAGCGTGTTGTCCGTGTTGTGATTGATGATGTAGCCAGCCGTGGAAGCGCCCTCGAGGCGCCCTCGCACTTTTGCATCGCCGGTGAGCATCACCATCGGAGTATCCAAAACGCTCTTCTCGGTCACTCTAACTGTCTTTACATTGCGAAGCGCTCCCAGAGTCCATCCGGTGTCGTCATAGGGCCGCGGGTCGTTCACGTTGTAGTACTGTGTGTCCATCAACATGTCGGCCATACGCGAATAAGGCTGATCCATTCGGATTATGTAAGAGCCGGCCGGGAACTTCTGATCTTTTGCGGTGAACTCTTTTGTAGCGGTATTGACTTCCACTCCCATCAATCTCAGAAGGTTGACCGTATCGGCCGCCTCGACCGGACGCGGCGTGTCGCCGGGGATCACCCACGCGGCCGGACCTTCGTTGGAGGCCTTTGCAATCGAGCGCTTGCTCTTTAGATAAAAGTTATTCAGAAATCGGTCTTTGTTGTTGGCTACGTAATTCATCGCGAACAGGATTGCCGACTCCTGCAGATTGATGTTGTTGCGTATCGACCATTTTACGCGCGGCAGCGGCGGATTGGGCCTGAACCAGTCGCGCTGGGATTGAGGCCCCACATTTCGCTCTCCGGTATCGGCCCCATTCCCGCCAAAAGTCTCATAGAATCGGCCGATAGAATTGTGGCCGTTCGCGACGTAAAACATATAGTTCGGGGCCCAGCCGTCATAGAACCCATGCGTCCAAACGCCCGGTACACCGCGCTTGGTCATCTCTTCAATTTCGTGATAAGCGAGCACGTGCCATTCGTCAATCACTATCGGGTCGAGCCACGCGTTATAAGGCCCGGTGCCTGTGGATGTGTAGAGAAACGGAACTGATTCGTGCAGGTCGTGCAGAACTACCGGATGGTAGTCGAGAAACGTCCTCATCATGTTTCGCGTCAGGGCGAGCGCCATCCCGAGTCCATCGCGATTGTTATCGTGTGCTACGTATTTGCCCCAGTAGAGCAATGGAGGCGCGGCCTTTCCCGGATTGGCTTTGCGATAGTAATACTGATCGACGGCCCGGTCGCGCCCATCTACCTCAAGCGCGGGTGTGATCATTACGACAACGTTCTTGCGAATTGCATCGATGAACGGGCTGTCTTCAACCGCAAGCCGATAGGCAAGCTCCATCAACATCTCCGGCGAGCCAGTCTCGGGCGAGTGAATAGAACCCGACGCCCAGTACAGCGCCTTCCCTTCCCCGATCAACTGCTGGGCTTCGGCGTCGTTGATCTTGCGAGGATCAGCCAGCCTCGCCGTGATTTCTTTGTAGCGATCAAGCTTGGCGACATTGGCTTCGTCGGAGACGACCACGAGCATTTGCTCCTTGCCATCTTCTGAACGCTCGGGAGCGGTAAAGCACCGGACGCGCGGCGTCGCCTTCTCGAGCTCCCTGAAGTAGCGATAAAGATCTTTCGTGTAGGTCAGTTTGTCGGGAGTGCCTACGATATACCCGAGGACTTTTTCCGGCGTCGGAATCTTGTCCGACGCTGGCAGGTGGTTCACCAGTTCGGTCAGAAAGAACGGCTCGGTTGTGTACTCTTTTATTTTCTTTGTGTAACCCTCGTCGTCGGTTTGAGCGGTCGCGGGCTTGGTTTTTCCGTTCTTTTGCGGGGTCGCGCCACTGATTGGGAACGCAGTAGCGAACATCGCAAATACCGTTGCCAGCGCGCACGCCTTGCAGGTCGCAAGCAAGCGTCCTCGGTTCATGGTCTCCTCCATCGAATCGAATTCTTTAACTTACAAGGTAACGGAGATGTGAAATAGGGATAGACAGAATACACAGGACGACTGCGACTCGCAATCGATCCGGTCTACTCGGCTCATCCCTTGTGTGATTCGGAGATTTATCTGGCGGGGCGTGTTCGCGTCCGCGCCAGTGGAAGCACGGCCGCGAGCCCGCCCGCCTGGCTGCTAAGACATGAGAAGCTACCGCGCGGTTACAAGAAAAAAGCCGCGAATCTCAATGGCCGAATCTCATCCTGGTAACGGAAGTCTCAGGCCGGGTGAGCGTCCATCACTTCTCGAAAGATGTTAACGAAGAGTTTCATCTCGGCCATCGTTCCCAATCCCACCCTCATATCAGTAGGCACGGACGGGAACAAGCGGCTCACCAGCACGTGACGCTCTTTGAGCGCTTCTACTATAGGTTTTGCCGGACGTCCCAGTTCGATCATGACGAAATTGGCGGCCGTCGGAATGTAGGTCCGACCCATCGCCTGTATCTCTTTATACATGTAATCTCGAACTTCGACATTTTGCTTACGGACGTGCGCGACGAACGTGTCATCTTTCAAAACGGCCAGGGCAGCCGCGGTGGCGATCTGGTTGGGACTGTTGCCAAGGCGGTAGCCGGTCATTTTCTTGATCAGGTCCTTGCGGCCGATCGCATAGCCGACTCGTAATCCCGCCATTCCATAAACTTTCGAAAATGTGTGAGAGACGACTACAGGCAGACCTTCTTTGACGTACCGCAGGCAGCTTTCATAACGATCGGTATCGACGTAGTCGTAATAAGCCTCGTCGGCCAGCAGCGTCACGCCTCGAGGAATCTTGTGGACGAACCGCTCGACCTGCTCCTTTTCCACAAAAGAGCCCGCCGGATTGGACGGGTTGCAAAAGAAGATCATCCCCGCCCCGGTCGACGCCGCGTGGAGCATCTTCGGAAGATCGTGTTTGTGCTCCGCATTCAAAGGAACTTTGATTGAGCGGGCGTGGATGAGCGGACAATACGAGACGACCGCTTCATAGGTGGGCTCGGCAACTACCGCCGCGCGTCGCGGCGAGCAAAACGCCTGAGTGGCCAGTCGGAGCAGCTCCAGCGAGCCGTTCCCCAGCAGAATATTCTCTTTGTCGACGCCGTGTTTTTTCGCTAAGGCCTCGACCAGAGCATTCGGCTCTTCGATCGGGTATCGATTCGGCTTTCCCGTTGCGGCCGCGCGGACAGCATCAACGGCGCCCGGATGCAGGCCGTATGAGCTCTCGTTGCGATGGAGCCTCAGAGGTTCGGTCTCTGATAGCGGGCTCACTGCCGTCGCCGGAGCGCTCACGGCGAGCCCCTTGTCGAGAATCGACGGCAACACAAGCCCGACTGAAGCAGCGTTCGCGATGAAGCTGCGCCTGGTCACACCTGATGCTCTTTTCATAATAGATTCCTCCCGATTGCGCGGGATATTACCAAAGCGATTGGGCAGGACACAATGCGGTTAGACCGGATCAATGGGACTTCACATAGTCCATGCAATGCTGGACGATTCTAACGTGAGCCGAGCTGGAGCTAAAATTCAGTTCTTCGTGTTTCCGAAGCCAGGAAAACGAGGATTAAGAGAATCGCCCGCGTTCGCTTTGGTGCAACGGCGTTCAATCGCAAGCGGCGACCTCACCTCGGAGAACGGGCGGCAGGTCGGCAGGGTAGAATACTATCCTGCCGCCGTGAACTCACGATCGGTGATTCCAGCAACATCGCAAACGCCGTAAAAGCGATCTCGATAGCCTAAGCTACGCCTGCCTATGCGTCGTACAGCGCCGCGATCAGGCAGCCTCGCGCAGTCGCGGTGAGCGGTGCGTCGGCCAGTCTGATATCGGACAGCGGCAGCGGGAATCCGTCGCGCTCGATCGTCTGTCGGAACCGGTCGATGAACCCTTTGGGCTTGGCTGTGCCGCCGCTTACGACGATTGGAATCGGCTTTTCGATCTTCGGCAGATTCTTGGTCGCCGCTATCTCGCCTCTCAGGCCTTCGACGAGCGAAAGAATGACATCTTCGTAATAAACCTGAAGCGCGCTCTCGTACTTGTTGCGAGGCTCGCGGATAAGGTCGATGCCTTCTTCCTTGATAGCTCGGATTCGCGTCGGAGTTTCGCCCGTAACCGAAGCAACGCTGCGATCGATGTAGTCTCCGGCCTTGCCGATGCTGAAGGTCAATACCGGAAGAGACATGAAAGCGAGCGCTACGTTGCACATCCCGCCTCCGCAGCTTATGCCGATGCCGCTGAAGTTCTCGGACTCGAGCTCCGAGTAGACCACGGCCATGCCTTCGTTGATTGCTCTGGCGTTGTAGCCAAGCGATTCAAGCATGTTCTGAAGCATCGCTTCGTGGTAGACCAGATCGGTGGAACCGCCGTCGCGAAGAGGACCCGGAACGCTGAACCTGAGATTCTCGCCTCTCTTAGTCTTCTTTATAAGCTGTTCGACTATGGCTTCCATCACCGGCAGCGAGTATTCCTCGGTCGGATTCAGAGTGCCGTTGAGCATCGGCCTGCGAACTTCCGCGTTGAAGAAGTTGGCGAACCGCGCCGCCTCATTGCCGAAGATCTGGAGAGAACTGCCGCCGTTCAACTGATAGGTGACGTTATTCTGCTTCAGGATGTTCTCGGTGAATTTCGAGTACGGCACCGAAACAAACGCGTTCAGCTCCGCGTTCGTCTTGACGCTCTCGGCCGATCCGTTGGCCAGCACCAGGCGGCTGGTTCCCACATCAAGCCCCAGCGCCGAGTTCGTCGTCGGAGTGACTTCGTTCGAATTGTCGTTCTTCTTGTCCATTTTGCCTCCAATTGTAAGTTCTATCTCGCTGTTAGATTGGGGCTCAGTGTTCAGGATGGCGACTCCTTTTCGGGTCGCCTTTAATCTAACGGCCTTGCCGGACGGAATCGGGCGGGGACCAGTTCCGTTCGGTGGAAGCAGACCGCTTCGTTTTGGTTTCAATTCAAGCCTGCCGAGATCCGTGATCAGAACCGAATCCTCGGCTTCCAAACTGATTTTGATGGCCGCCAGCGTAGCTTCTACGCCGCGCAACGAAGCCGCTTTGTTCAGGCCCGTGCGCTTCTCCACTTCGGCGATCAAATCAGCCTTGTTCATAACTGCTGGTTGAGCGAGCCGGCGGTGAGACCGTCATCACTCAGCCTGCTCCGATTCGCCGCGCGCTCGCTCGCGATCGAGAGCATGTTGCATCGCATAAGCGCGCTGGAAATCGCTCCATAAGGCGGCGCGCTCCTGCTCGACGCTTATACCATCCCTTGAGGCGGACTCTTTCAGTTTCGCCTCGGCCTGATCCAGCCCGGGCCATCGGCTCCCGCCGGCCGAAGCCACGTATGCCTGATCGTAAGTGAATCCGAACCGTGATACCGCTACTAGCTCGCTACTGCTCTTGTTGCTCAGTCCTAATGCTTCAAACGGAAACCCCGAAACCCAATCCGTGTGATAACCCATCAGCTTGTTCGAAGGATTGACCGAAACCAGTCCGTGAGTCACGCAGGCTTCGTCGGCGATCCCGTACTTCGATCGCAAAACCGCCGTGAGCGTTCGCGCCGCCATGATCTGCGGTTCGTTGATCGCATCGGGTCCAATCGCCGCGCCCGGCTCGTATTTGCCTTCGAAACAAACGCCGATGAAGCTCGCGCTGAGATTGACATAAATGTTCTTTCCAACGCTCCATAGCGAGTTTCCCGCGTGATTGGCGGCGTATTCATCGCGCACCACGCGGTAGGTGCGGCCGAAGCGGTCGATTACGTAATTGTACAAGCGGTGTTCGCGCGAGTACTCGAGGAGCCCTCGAGACGCATGCTTGAGCGAAGAGTTGTTTCGGTCGTTGAACGGTACTATATCGCTTTCCGAGATGTGAAAAACGATGCCGACTGGTTTGCTCGCGATATCGGTGTTAGCCGGAAGCTCGGATGTTCGATCGAGCTTGAATGTAAAAAAGCGCCGGACATCTCCGACAATTTCCATTTCGGTCAATATTCGGGCCCCGTTGCTATAGAACTCGTATCCGTCGCCGCTCTCAGCGAGCCAGACTTTTTCAGGCGGGAGTCCGGCGGTCGAACCCATCGCGGAAATGGCCTTGACCGCTTCCGAGCCGTCGCGCTTCGCGATGTGGTTTGGCGATGAACCGTTCATTTCTTTTGCTTCGGTCGAGACCGAAAGGGATGCCGATATTCTGCCGACGACGTATACCGCGCCGATTCCAAACGAAAACGCGACCACGAGCGCCGCCGCATAAACGGCGACTCTAAGCTTGTAGAGCAGCGCCGTTAGTTTCAGCGAAAACGGCAGCTTCGTTTCAACCGGCAGGTATTTCGATACTTCAACGACCAGCACCGCGCGCTCGCGCAGCGAACCGACAAATGGAACCCTGTTCAACCAGCGCTGCCAGGCCGCGCTGGGAGCCTGCCGCGTATTCAGCATCGTTCTCAGGAACTTCAAGCGCTGGCCCGGCGAGGCGATGTACCGCGAGTAGCGGTCCACCGTCTTTGTATAAACCGGATCCCGGTGATTGAACTCCTGCATCGATCTTCCTCTGCTACGGCTTTTCGTAGTCGAGCACTATCCACTGAATGCTGAGGCCTGCGCTGCCGGCCCGTTTCTGCCACTGAGCGATAGAGGATCTCGCTTCTTCCGTCCTTTCGAACTTGCCGGCGCGAACGCGGTACCATCGCCCTTTGTGAGGCAGGTCGACGCCGATCACATAAGCCGGTACTCCCGCCTTTATGAGTTTTTCGGTGTAGGCAGTCGCCGCGGCTTCATTTGGAAAAGAGGCCGCCTGAAGAGTAACGAGCTTGACGCCGGGCGCCGGCTCATCCTTTGGGCCTTGCTCCACAACCGGTTTTTCTACCGTAGCCGGCGGCTGATTCGTAGCTACGGTAGAGGACGGAGGCTGCGTGGTTTCGGTTTGCGGCTTTGCGTTTTCGTTTGATTTCGCGGCCAGCGCCTTCAATTGTTCCGGTGTCCTTTGCGTGTTCGCATTCGCGGGTCCGCTCTTCCAGCGGACGAAATACAAGTAGCCGGCGGCGCCGAACGCGAGTATCGAGATCACTACAAGCGAGGCGCGGATGATAGGCCATATCTCGCGCTTCTCTTCTCCGACGACGAGAGTCCACTGGTGCTCTTCATCGGAATCATCTTGCGTGATCGCATCCAAGGTTGGAAACGGCGTTCTCTGCGAAGGCGCCGCAATCTGAGGTTCGGGGAAATGGGACGGCGGCTCGCCTTGAATGCGCGCGTCGCCGAAGATCTGATCGTCGATTGTCGGCGTCTCGACCGCAATCTCCCTCTGCCCGTTCTCAGGAAACGATGATTGCAAAGGCGCCTGTATTAAGACTGGAGGGGGTCGCTCGGGCGCCGTTATTCCTCGGTGACTGAGCGTGCCGCTGGTCCTCTGAACCGGCCTTATGGTATCGATGATGGATCTGCATTCCGGACAGAGTTGAGTTGTAAGAGAAGAGGTGGAGTTCTCGAGCACATACTCGTTCTTGCACAAGGAACAAACCAGTTTTGAAATTTCCAATTGCAACGAATACACCCTCGCGGAAAACCAGCGGCTCGAGAGCGGCGCTCGTGCCGCGCTTGAAATCCCGAGCGACGAGACGCCGAACAGGATAGTCGGGCCTGCTGAATAGTTCAGTTTATAACGGGCAGTGAATGAATTGAGGGCAGACTAGCAAACGGCTGTTTTATAACACACGAAATAGCCTTATTCAAGGGTATCTATTACGTGATAAGGGGAGCTTAGGAGACTTAAATCACGACTAGGATAGCTCAAAGAATTCCTTCTGTGAATCCTTTTGTTTCAGATAGGCAATCAGCCAAGCGAGTCGATGTAGGTCGTGATCTCGTCGAGGTCTTCGGTGTCGAGATTGATGAACTCAACTCCGAGGCCCTGGCCCTTTTTTGCATAGACCACCCGGGAAACCGCTATGACACGATGACGGTTCGGAAGCTCGAAGCGCACAACCATTCGCGCTCCCGCTCGAATCTGCTCTTCGGTGTTTATGAACAATCCGCCCGTGCTTATGTTCGCGAGGTTTCTTCTTACGCGGCCAGGACCGCTGCTGGCATTGGTGAGCTCGTACTCTACGGTTGCAGTGATGGGCGCGCGCTCGAATCGACGGCGCTCGAGCTGCGCGGAAGTTCTCATTGCCATTCCCATTCCCCTTGTGAGTTTCGTCTCTCTATCTTTCTTTGATTGCAGGAGTCGTCGAGAGGGGCGCGAACCCGGTAGGGCTTCAGCAGGCGAATTAAAGCCGGGTCAATCGCCGAGTAACTCTTACATAGGTCAATCATCATTGACAAGGCCCTTGTGCTTCGGGGTCGAAAATGCTGTGTGACGTACAATACGAGGCTTGCGGCTACCCAAAAAGGTATGATGGCCTCGGTTACAAAGAGCCACCGATCTGCCGGCTCTATCGATGATGGAGCTCGATTTCATCGTGCTCTTTGTCTCGATTTAATCAGACTATGAGCATCGCGTAGACACTCAACGAGTCCGGACCATTTCTTTCGAGTTCCGGCATTGACTCTGTAAAACGGACTCGTCAGTTGCAAGGGTGCAATCCCAAACGTGCGGCCCGGATCGGCCCTGGAAGTACCGCGGACGACAGCCGGTTGTGGAGTGAAAGCATCCGTTATATGGCGCCGCTCAAAATATGGCGCCGCTCAAAATTTCGCTCTCATTGACCGTGTTTGGGCCATATGTGAGAATGTGAGAGTCGTTCACGGGCTGACCTTCAGCGTTGAGCCGCCCCTGCCTTTCGAAGCGGAAGTCCCGGTCGGAATTTTACGGAGTCACAGATGGGCAACAGACAGATTGGCAACTATCGCCTTATTGACTATGTCGGCAGCGGAGGATTCGGCTCCGTATTCAAGGCCGAGGACATTAGCAATCCAGGCAGAATCGTAGCCGTCAAGGAACTTCACAAGAAGCATACACGCAGCACCTCCATCAAGCAGCGATTCTTTCAAGAGGCCGTGGCAATGGCCCGGCTCGATCATCCGAACCTTCCGCGCCTTTATACCTTTGGCGAAGACAACGGATCTTATTACCTCGTGATGGAGTTCGTATCAGGCAGACTTCTGAGCGAAGAGATCGTCGAATCCGGAAGGATAGCGCCGGATCGCGCCGTATCAATCATCATTCAGGTTCTTGAAGCCATAAGCTACGCCCATAAGAACGGCATAATACATCGCGACCTCAAGCCCGAAAATATCATCATCACTCAAGACAGCGAATCTCTCAGCGTCAAGGTATTCGACTTCGGCATCTCCAAGATGATCGGAGGCGAGAACCTCACGCTGACCGGTGAAGGATTTGGCACCCCTGCTTATATGTCGCCTGAGAGAATCATCGGCAGCCCGAATATCGACTTGCGCACCGATATATATTCGGCCGGCATTATTCTCTGCGAGATGCTCACAGGGAAAGCTCCTTTCGGATCCAATGCGACCGATCCCGCGGTGTTCTGGTCGGAGATGCGATCCCAGCACGAGCTGGCTCCTCTGCCCTTGCTCACGCCGTTTGGCGTCGGCGCTGATCTGGAAGCCGTCATAAAGAAAGCGGCCGCCAAGAAAACTGACGATCGTTACTCGACCGCGGATGAAATGCTGGAAGAACTCCGGGGCGGCAAGCCCAGCGCAAATCTTCTGCTGGTGAGTCAACCCGGTCTCGCCGACGTCTACGTCGACAACATTCTTCGAGGAACGACCGATCCTATGACGGGACGAATCTCAATCCCGGCGATTACCGGCGGAATTCATAATATTAAAGTTTCAAAGCAGGGGTTTACTTCCTACAAGATCGATTTGTCACTCGATCAGCACCGAGAAACAGAGTTGCAGGTACAGCTCGCCGCCCGGCCGACCGTGGCCATACCGTCGCGAATAGAAGAGACGGCTCCAGTCGATGCGGTTACCAAGAAGACTCCCGGCGGCGAGCAATTGAAGACGGCGGTCCTGGTCATCGACAGCTTGCCCGTCGGAAGCAGCGTCACCGTAGGCGCGGACGCCGTAGCCGTTGTCAATGCCGAAGGGCATGCCACGGTAATGCTGCCCGAAGGCTCTCACGATATCGAAGTAATGAGCCCGTCAGGCGCAATAAGAAAAGAGCGCATCACCGTAGGAATAAACGAGGTCGGCGCGACGAAGACTATTTCGCTGCCGTTCATCGTCGATCGCCGGCCGAGACCGAACAACCTCACAACCTACACTTCTCAGACCAAGGCAAAGAAGCGAGCAGCCCTGAGCGCGGCCGTCGTTCTTGTCCTTGCCTTGTCGGCGGCGGGATATTTCATCATTAGAGCGCCGGGTCGCCATGCGGTCGCGACCACGTCTCCCGAACAAGTTTCGCCGGATCAAGGCGCCGTTCCCGATCTTAAAATGTCGGCGCCTCCCAATGAGAACTCCTCGACTCAACCTGAGCAAACACCAGCCAAAGACAAGAATTCGAACTCTCGCGCATCGTCCAATCAAGAAGAAAAACCGCTGAAGGCGGATTCCAAGAACAACGAGGCGACGGCGACCAATTCGAAACCTGAAGAGAAGCCGCCTGTTGTTCCGCAGCCTCCATCCAGGCCTACCGAGCAGTCCGCTCAACAACCCGAGCCGGAACCCGGGGCGCGGGAGGGTTGCGTGGCCGTTTTGGTCCAGGATCAGGGAGGTCAGCCGATCAGAAGAATCCGAGTAGTCATTGTCGAAGGGCCGGGTACTTCCTCGTCGAACGTAACCGAGGGCCGAACCGGAATGAATGGGAGATTTCATACCTGCGGGCTTACGCCTGGAAGGACGCTGCGGGTAACCGTTCTAGGTCCCGCCGGAGGCTTACTTGGAAGCAAGCAGTCCGTAGTTCCCAAAGGCAGAGAATTGATCGTGATTCAAGCGGCAGGCCGGTTTGACAACGAGAGCGGCCAGGGGATGGATCGACGCCGCTCTCCCTGGAAGCGGCCTTGAGAGCCGGCTTCAGCTTCTACATCACTCGATAGGAACCTACATCCGCGCGCTTTGCGGACTCGGCGTTCATTATCGCTTTTCGTTTTGCTTTGTCCGCATACATCGCGCGATCGGCGGCCAGCAGCAACTCGTCGAGAGTTTCTCCATCCGTGCCGAAGGTGCCCCACCCGACGCTCAGGCCCACGCTTACCGTGGAATCGATGATCCTGAAGTCGTACTTGTCTACTTCCTTTTGAATGCGGTGAATCAACTCGTTCACTTCATCGGAACCCACCTGAAGGATTGCGACAAATTCATCCCCGGCATATCGGCTTATGAAATCCGAAGAGCGAATATGCGTCGACAACACCCGCGCCAGTTCTTTCAATAGCGCGTCTCCACGCTGATGGCCGAGGCGGTCGTTGACGGCTTTGAATCCATCCAGATCCATCATCACGACTGAGAAACTGTCGCTGTGCCGGCGCGCCCGGTCCGCTTCTTCTTCAAACCGGTGTCTGAGAGCTCTCGCGTTTGGAAGCCCGGTGAGAGGCTCGGTAAGGGCGCTCGCCTCAGTTCTCTGGTGGTGAACCGCGTTCGCGATGGCGTCCGAAGCTAGCTTTGCAACGGCTTCGACCAGCCTCAGATGATCGGGGTCGTATTCCTGCAAGTCGACGGAGTAGAGGGCCAGAGCTCCGAGCACCTCGCCGTCTTTCAGAAGCGGCACAACCATCGCGGTCTTGTATTGCTCTTCCAATTCAACCTTGAGCGCGTCGAAATCGAGCCTTGGATCGCAGTTGTACATCGGGTGCCGATTGGCGGCGACCCAGCCGGTTATGCCCGCGCCCGACGACATTCGATGGCCCTTCAACCGTTCGTTGTTGCGGCCGCTGACGTGCGCGGCTTCCAAGTCGTCCGAATCGGGTTTGAGCAGATATAGAACACAGGTCGTATAGCTGACGATGTCCGCGAGTCTGGACGAGAACACGGCGAACGTGTCTCTCAAATCAAGGCTGGTGACAATCGTCTGGGCGATCTCATAGAGCGTCAGCACCTCGCGATGCGCGCTGCGGATGCGTTCAAAAGCCAATTGGCCGGTATCTACCGGGCGGTCCTTCAGGAGTTTGTTCTCTTCAACTCTGCCTTCGGCGGATTGGCGATCCACTCGCTGGCGCCGAATCTCGGATTCGAATTCGTGCAGGTGTTCCATGAAAACGCGAATTACGTCCGGATCAAAGAAGGCGCCGCTGCCGTCCCTCAATAAGGCGATCGCTTCTTCGCGGCTCATCGCCTTGCGATACTGACGATCCTCCCTCACGGCGTCGAAGCAATCCGAGACAGTCAGAATCCGAGCGGTGATGGGTATCTGATCGCCTTTCAAGCCGTCAGGATACCCGCGACCATCCCATCGTTCGTGATGATGTCGAACAACCGGAACTACAGGATAAGGAAATCCCACGCGCTCCAGAATCTCCGCTCCGACGATGGTATGGACCTTCATCTTATCGAATTCAGCCGGCGTGAGAGCGCCCGGCTTATTGAGAATGTAGTCGGGAACCGCGAGCTTTCCGATGTCATGCAATAAAGCGCCTGCGCGCAAGGCTTCGATCTCCGAGTCGGCCAGCCCGAACAAGCGCGCGAGGCCCGTGGCATAGATCTGGACCCTTCGAACATGTTCGTGCGTGACCTCGTCTTTCGCGTCGATAGCAATGGCGAGAGCTTCGATCGTTCGCAGGTGAAGCTCGGCCATTTGCTCCGCGTGCTGTATCGAAGCCTCGACCTTTTCGAGATAGACCTTATAGGTTAGATAGGTCGTCGCAAGAATCGGAACCGTAATGATAAAGGCGTAGAACTGAATGACCGATATGAGCTTTACAACTACGCAAGCGGCCAGCGCTCCCGCGAAATAGGACAACGAAGCCCAGAGAAATGAATCAGCCCACATCTTGAACGGGTTCTGCGAGAGGCGCAGCGAGTTCACCGCGCTCACAAGCCCGGTGTTCAAGAGATACTGAAGCAGCGCCAGCGACCCTCCGGCGAGAATCAACTGCCCGAGATCATGCGATAGCTTTGTGAGGTCTCCGAATAGGAAAGTCGCGGTGCTTCCCGAAAGGAATATCGACAGGCTCATCACCGCTATGTTGAACGGCACTACCCGCTTTTTATTCTTATAGTGAAGAGAGCAAATGGCTGCGTCGACGCCGGCGAGCACGACCGAGGGATGGATTCCGTAAAGAAGAATGGAGATGAAAAGAAATGTGTCGGAAACAGTTACCGTACCGGAAATCTTGGGAATTTTAATATCAGTTCGCGAGATGACCAGAATAGTGACTGCGCTCAAGAGCAGCCACTCGACTCGCGGCCGGGTTGCAACGACCTGCAGGAGCGAATATACGAAGGTGCCAAGACCCGCCGCGGAAACGATCAACATAAAAAAGCGGGTCAGGACAGGCTCGGGCTTGGATGGACTTCGCTCCATTCTCCTCCTGGAATTCAACTGCTTGAACGCTCGATTGAGCTGGATTGAAACACACGGGCTCGCCAGCCTCTTTTTCAATTAATTGCAATACTTATTCCATGAAGAGTCTCACCGAGAACGCGCCGTAAGAGTACTAGATCATAAATCGTGGCGCTAATTACATACGGTCAATCGATCAAATCTTTACCAATTCGATGACCGAATTCAGTCAGTTTGCCGCTATTACCTCCCGCTTCTCTTTTTTCAGGCCGCCTGGAAACTCCGTATCTGGCTGATTATTTCGGTCCGCAGTTCGGCCACTATAACGGCTTCCGACTGGGCTTTCAGAGCTTCGTCATCGGCCGACCCGACTATGGCCAGGAACTTGTCGAGCAGCATCGGGTCGAACATCTTGCCGGAATTCTCGTGCATGACCGAAAGCGCGTTTTCCCGCGTCAACCGCGATCGGTATGGACGGTCGGTCGTAAGCGCGTCGTAGCAGTCCACTATTGCAAGTATTCTCCCGGGCAACGGTATCTGATCACCTTTCAGACGACCGGGATAACCGCACCCGTCGAATCGCTCGTGGTGATGACGGATAATGTCGGCGACGGGATATGGAAAATTGATTGCCTGGACCATCGCGGCTCCGACTTTTACATGCTGTTTGACCAGATCATATTCTTCTGAGCTCAGGCTGCCCGGTTTTTCGAGTATCTGATGAGGAACTACTATATTGCCGACATCGTGAAGCAGCGCGGCAACTCTGAGCGCTTTCAGTTCTTCGTCAGAACAGCCCGCCACGCGTCCAAATTCAAGCGCCAGGGCGTCGACCCTTCTCAGGTTCATGCTCACGGACGAGGTCATAGCGCCTATCGATGCGGCGAGCGTTTCGATTACGTTGTAGTTGAGTTTCTCGATACTCTCGACACGTTCGTTCGCGAGCTCCACTTTTGCAAAGTAAGTTCTATAGAAAGCAAAAGCAAAGGCCATCACCGCGATAACGACGGGAACCACAAAAAAACCGATACGGCCAACCAGCAGGGTTGCGGTAAAAGCGGCGGCTCCGCCGGCTATGTAGCTTATCGACGACCAGAGAAAGTTCTCGCGCCAGAGCTTGAGCAGCCCTATTCGCTTTGAGACCGCGATGTGTCCGGCGACCAGAATTGTAGAAACAATGAAGTAGATAAATGTGAAGAGCGCTATAGCGCCAAGCTGTTCCAACGACGCGAGCGCGACTCCCGATCCAGCTTGTCCGACTTGTCCAAAGAGAGGAAAGGCAAATCGCGTGGATGCCGCGGCAGCCGCCATGGATACCGCGCAAACGGCCACGTTGTAGAAGTACTTGCCCGGGCTTTTAGTCAGACGGAGCGATGTCACGGCTCCATCCACGACGGCGGCTATTACCGCGGCGCTCGGGCCGAATAAAGCCGCGCACGTGAATGTCACCACGTCTCCGAGCACTATATCGGCTTTCACCCCGGGTATCTTTATCGTGCTCACGGGTGCGATCAAGAGGGCCAGCGCAGCCATGACGAGCCACGCATGCTCGTTGATCACCAGACGATGTGCGGCGGCAATGGCTATCGCCGCCGCTCCTGCCGCTACCACCACTATAGTGAGCATTGCGACAGCAGGTATTCTTCTCTGTTCTTCCCTTGTGTTCATTCCGTTCTCTCCCGCGCCTGTTGATTCCGGCGCTTTTGATCATTTACTCCATTCACATCGGTCTCTGCAAAATGGGGCGGCTGGAATACAACCGCCGGCTACCAGCTAGCTGAACCCTCCACAATACGCGGTACTCCTGGGGTGTTGTCTCCCGCGAGAATGCTCATCGCAGCGGCTGTTGAAGCGGCGGCAGTCCCCGAAGCTATGCCATCCGACAACAGAACACCGTCCGAGAGCAGCACTCCGTCAGATAGAAGGACTCCATCCGACAATAGAACACCGTCCGAAAGCAGAACTCCGCTCGCCAGCATAGTGCCATCCGATAACAGAACGCCGTCAGATAGAAGCACCCCATCGGACAGAAGCACGCCGTCCGATAAAAGAACTCCGTTCGAGACTACGACTCCGTCTGTGAGTAGCGAGCCGGCGCTGTAGACTCCCTGATACTTCGTTATCAACGCCGCGCCGCTGATGAAATTCCATCGCTGAATGATTCCACCGGACCAACTGAATGTGGCGCCTCCGATAGTCGTCGATTCAACGGGCGGAGCCCCGCTAAGGAGCGCCGCGCCTACGGGGAGAATGGATAGATTCGTCGTAATCAAGCCGGCGAGCCGCACTGCGCCTTCGACGTTGAGCTCTCCAGCGCCTTGCTCCAGCGTATTAAACCCGCTCAGCGGCTCGGCTGTGTACTCCAGCACCGCTTTTACCAGGTTAGGTGTGAGCCAGGGGTTTCGTTGAATCACAAGCGCGGCGGCGCCGGCAACAGCAGGCGTCGACATGGAAGTGCCGCTCATAAACATCATCTTGTGAGCGGTCAATGTGCTTACGCCGCCTTCCAACGCAGGGTTGATCGCGAGCAGCGCGTTGTTTGGAGACTCGGCATCCAAAATCTTATTTCCGGGCGCAACCAGATCCGGTTTTATCAGGTTGTCGTAGTGCGAAACGCCTGCCTCGTCCGTGTAATAGCCGCGCGTCGGGCCTCTCGAGCTGTAGCTCGCGACGCCGTCATCCGAACGCGAATCTGTTCCTAGAGTGTTAACCGCGCCTACCGTGATCGCGGAAGGTTCGATCCCCGGCGAATGTATCGCGCCATAGAGTTTATTTTCGTTGGAGTCTTTCCCGAGATTCCCGGCGGCAACACAGACCACGATTCCCGCATCGATCGCGCGCCTGACGGCGAGGCACAGCGGATCAAAGACATAAGAGTCGACCGCGGGAGCGCCGAAACTCAGATTTAGTACGCGAATGTTGTAGTCGGCCTTATGGTCGATGCACCAATCTATTCCGGCGATCGCCGCGTCCGTCGAGCCCTGCCCCGTTGAATCCAATACCCTGACGTTAATGAGATTGGCTCCAGAAGCCACTCCTGTATAGGCGCCGCCCGCAACGTGATTGCCGCCGGCCGCGATTGAAGCCACGTGAGTGCCGTGACCGTAAGGATCGTCCGTCCTGCCTTCGCCGGTCAGATCTACGCTTGCGCTTATGCGATTCAGAAATGAGTGATGCCCGGTGAAAATACCCGAGTCCAGCACGGCAATGCCTATCCCTCCTCCATCTATCTGTCCCGTAACCGCGTCTCCCTCCGTTCGCGCCAGGTCCGCCCCGGTCGTAGTCTCGAGATGGCCTGCCAGATGAGTCTTGCGATCCAAAGACAGGTAGCGCACGTCGGCTCGAGCGGCCAACGGCACGGCCAGCCTCGCTGGGATCAGAAGCGACATACCTGAAATATTCTTATAGACCCTGGTGATCTGGCCGCCTCCCTGCCTCACCGCGGTAACGAGCCCGCCCTGCGCCGTCCGCGGCGACTGAAGAATCACGGGAACGAGAGCATTAGGCTTGCTCTTCGCCATTGACTCGAGATCAGGAGAGACCTTACGTGTCGGAGACGCTGCCTGCACCGAGGGGACGAGCCGCTCAAAGTGAGGGAGCGAGCTCAACAGGGGAAGGACAACCATGTAAGCGACAAGCAATCTTGCCGCGGTATTCCTTGTTCTCATCTAATTTTCCTTTTCAAACCGGACTTCCTTGCGCGATGGCGGACCGATCCACGTCTTCAGATGAAGCGCAATGGTCCTGGTGACGGTGTGCTCCTGAGCGAGCTATCTAACGAAAGAACAACTTAAGATGGGCCTCATAAGCCCTAGAACTTCCTGAGAAATGCTCAAAAATTAATGAGCGAGTTGGCAATCTGAAAAGATCTCATTGTCGGAAAACTCGACCTCATACTACAACACCTGTGCCATCTGCGAGTTTGAACGGTCCGAACGCCCTTCGCGCGGAGAGACGAGGAGAGATTGCCGGTTGAACAATTGACCGCTGCCAAGGGGCTTAATGCATACTCACGAAAGAGCTTTAACATGCTCGTTCGCTAATTCGAACAGATGGTCCGAGCGCCGGCTGAGTCGGCTAAGTGATATCGGTCGAGACGACGCAGCCCTGTCGGTCAAAGACGAATTTCGGTCAAATAGATCAAATCAATTCGATGACTAGATGTCACAATAATCATTGATTGCGGAGAATGTCCGCAGGGTGATTCGACTCACTGATGTGAACCGCTACACTGGGCCTGAAAAATAAGTATTACCATATACGCTCAATGAGAAAGCGAAGTCACCTTCGCTGAGGAAGGCGATTTCTGCCTCTGGCTTCGCTCGGAATACCGATCGCAGCCGGTCTGTGTTTGACCCGCTGTTTGACTCACAATAGAATCGTTCGACGATAAAGGTCCGGGTTTTCTCGAGGCGCTATGAATCACATCCTGCAGCCGCGCGGTCGTGGCACACCACACAAACGAGTGGTGGAGAGAAATCATAAGGATCGGCCGGCGAGGAGACGCAGGTGAAGCAAACCGCTGACGTTGTCATTATCGGCGGGGGATGTATGGGCGCCAGCACTGCCTTTCATCTCTCAAAGCTGGGCGTGACCGACGTAGTCCTGTTGGAGCGGGACACGATGCTTGGAACCGGCTCAACCGGCCGAAATGCGGGAGGCGTCCGGCATCAATTCTCCAGCGAAGCCAATGTCAGATTTTCAATTGAATCGATAGCGTTCTTCGAGCGCTTCGAGGAAGAAGTCGGCTCGCCCATCGACCTCCATCAGGATGGATACCTCTTCCTTCTCTCAACCGAGGATGACAGGCATGCATTTCACACGAACGTTGAAATGCAGAAGCGCCTGGGCGTAGAGGTAGATGAGTTGTCGCCGGCCGAAGCGGCCCGGCTCGCGCCGGGCTTGAACGTTGACGGAATTCTGGGGGCGACCTTTTGCGCCAGGGATGGTATCGCGGATCCAAACGGCGTAACGATGGGATTCGCAAAATTCGCTCAGGCGGCTGGAGTAGAAATCATCCGTGAGGCTGAAGTCACCGGCATTAAGGTAGAATCGGGCAGCGTCGTCGCGGTTCAAACGACTCGTGGAGAGATATTGACACACTGTGTGGTAAACGCGGCCGGACCATACGCGCGCAACATCGGCGCAATGGCCGGACTCAATATTCCGGTGCTTCCCTATCGCCGCCACATCTTCATAACGCAGCCGATCGCGCCTCCCCTGGCGCCCGCATCGCGAATAATGGTCATAGAATTCGAGACTACGTTCTATTTTCATCGAGAGGGCTCCGGAATTCTGTTTGGAATGGGCGATCGAGACGAAGGGCCGACTTTCGACACGAGCGTGAGCTGGGAATTTCTCGAGCGGTTGACTCCGTTTGCTTCCAGGCGGCTGCCGGCGCTGGGCGACTCCGCCATCGCGCACGCGTGGGCTGGTTTGTACGAGATGACTCCCGACGGCATGCCGATCATCGGCGCCGCTCCCTCGCTTCGCGGATTCTATATGATCAATGGATTCAGCGGGCACGGATTCCAGCATTGCCCGGCAGCCGGTAGAATGCTCGCGAACATGATCGTCGGAACCGGTGAAGCCGATCCGGATGCGCCTTGCTTCTCATTAGAACGGTTCACCGATCCTTCGCATCGGGGAGAACGAAACGTCGTATAGCGGCGTCGTGAGAGGCCTCGCCGCGGAGTTTGAAGAACTATGCCGAATGCCTACGGGCTCCTGCCGGTCCTCGAAGCGCTGCGTTCCGGTTCGCGGCGAATTGAGCGAATAATCATCGCGGAAGGGGCCAAACACGAGAGACTCAGGGAACTGTTCGACGCGGCCAGGCGCGCCGGAGTTCCCGTGCGGAGAGAACCCAGGGCGGCCCTCGATCGCGTCACCGGCAATGCAAATCATCAAGGCGTAGTCGCGGTGATTGCCGGCGCGACTTATGCCGATGAACGCGACATCCTCGACAGTGTGAGCTCGCGGACTCTGCTTGTGGTGCTCGATGGAATTGAAGATCCGCATAATCTCGGAGCGATCATACGCACGGCCGAATGCGCCGGCGCGAACGCGGTAGTAATACCGGAGCGGCGCGCCGCTCACGTGACAGAGACTGTCTCAAAGACGTCAGCGGGAGCCGTCGAATACCTTCCGATCGCGAAGGTGACGAACCTTGCTTCTTTTATAGATTCTCTTAAGCAGAAAAACGTCTGGGTGGTCGGCGTCGATCAGTCGGCCGGCATGCCTTATACAGAGTTTGACTATTCCGGCGCGCTCGCGCTGGTACTGGGAGGCGAGGGCAAGGGCTTGCATCGTCTGGTCAGGGAGCGATGTGACGCCGTCGTAAGCATACCGATGGCCGGCCGAATTGAATCGTTGAATGTTTCGGTTGCAACAGGAATCGTGTTATTCGAAGCGATCAGGCAACGGAACGCGCGCGATGACGTGAAGTGATCCGGTCACCTGCCCCGGTTCAACCCCGAACCAGCCGCACGGAAAAATACAAGACGAACAACGCCATTATCAGAGCGATGCTCGCCGCCATCGTACCGGCCCGGTTTCCCGGCGCCGAATCACGCGAGCCCTCGAACTTACGCGCTGCTTGAACGCTGGTCACATCGTGGAACAACATCAGGATTAGCATCACTACGACAAAAGCGACCTTCCAGGGCAGCCAGGTTGCAATGAATCTGTCTACCTTATGCGGATCGAAGATCTCGCCGCTGATGATTTGGTGAAGATCGATCGGAGTCAGGCGCAGGAGCAGATTTCCAAATCCAGTGAGCACTCCAATCGCCGCCGCCGACCAGGCCACCGGCCTGAACCTCCTGCCGAAGCTCCGGAGAATTCGTTGCCGCTCTTCTTTGTCGTGCCCGACGGCGAACGGCACTACTATCGCGGCAGTATAGATCAAACCACCGATCCAAACGGCGGCCATCAAAATGTGGATGAAAACACAGAGCTGATACATCAATTTTTCGTCGACTTGCGCAGGATTTTGCTCAACTCAGTCGCCTTCGCTGGCCGCGGTGCGAGCCATTTCGCGAACCGAGCCGATGGACAGCGAAACTACGAAAGCGACCACCATTATTACTCCACCAGTCCAAAACGGAGTTCGCCCATAAGGATAAGCATAGCTTGCTGAAATCCGCGCCATCGCATCGTCGCGACTGAGAAGCCATCCTCCGAGAATCGGCCCGACGATTCTGGCAAGGCTCGATACCGACTGAGTCACTCCGAAAATGCGGCCCTGCCATTGAGGTCCCACGCATTTTGAAGCCAGGGCGCTCAGAGTCGGTGTAGACAGGCTATTACCAATTGCCATCCCGGTGCTCGCCGCCATCAAAATAAACACGGTGGAGCTCATCGGCAATGCAAACAGACTCAGGGCAAGAAAAACGGTGCCCAGCACGGCCAATCGCTTGTCCCCAGCGACTCGCACCAGACGCCCGAGCAATCCTCCTTGAATTACTGCTCCAAGTACACCCAGGTAAGCGAAAATATATCCGTTGTGAGTCGCGTCCAACTGAAACCGGTGCGATGAAAAAAGCGTGTAGATGGCAGTCAGCAGGGCGAAGGCTACGGTAGCGAAGAACGTTGTAGCCAGAACAGCAGTCAGTTGCCAGCTTCCCTGCTCTTCAAAGAGCCTCGTTATCGACGGCCGCGTTGAAACATCACTGCGATGCTCGGCCGACAGGCTTTCAGGAAGGCGAAAATAAAGAGCTATAGCATTGGCCGCCGCCAGTCCCGCCGCAAGGAAGAATGGAGCTTCGGGCGAGAAGCGGCTCATCAATCCGCCGAGGGCGGGGCCGATTATGAAGCCCAGTCCGAAGGCCGCCCCCAACAGCCCCATCCGTTTCGAGCGATCTTCAGGAGACGTAATATCGGCTATATAGGCTTGCGCAGTCGAAATATTTCCCCCGCTTACGCCGTCGATAATCCGGGCCAGAAACAGAAGCCAGAGCGTATGCGCCAATCCCATCAGCAGAAAGCCCAGCGAGGTTCCGATGATGCTGAACAGGAGCACCGGCCGCCTGCCGACCCGGTCCGATAAGTGCCCGAGAACAGGCGAGAAGATGAAAGTCATCGCCGAGTAAACGCCGAGCAGCATCCCTATGACAGCCGCGGATGCGCCAAAGCGCTCGGCGTAGAGCGGCAGCACCGGAATGACAATGCCGAACCCGATGAGGTCGACAAGCACGGTGACGAAGATTATCGCGAGCGGTGAGCGTTCGTTTGCTTTAGGCGCCACTTATGTTCCTTCAGGTTTGTAATCGGAGCCGACGGACGACCAATCCAAGAATCGCCGCTCTAGTTTAGCAATTCCGTTTTGGTTAGCAAGCACACAATCAGTGATTCGACCTGGTCGATCACGTTTATTAGAAGAAGGCCTCTATCATGAAAGCAATAGACCTTGGGCTACTGTCTGTAGACCTGGGCTGCTTGCCGCTGATTAATCAATTCCATATAATAGGCCAAATTTGGGAGCCGCCGCGCTGCTGCGATCAATTAGCGACCGCCTATGAAGAAAAGAGAGAGCAAGAAGAACCAGGTTGCGACCCTGCTAGACAAGGCCGAAAGGAAGCTTTCAATTTCGAGTGATGGCGAACTGATACTGGAAGAATACAAGCACCTCATAGCCGAGCGTCGATTCATAATGACTCGATACATGCAGTTTTTAATCTTCTATCCAATCATTGTCGGCTACTCATTCAAAGAATTGCTATCAGCCGAGTCAATACGAACCGCTCTGCTAATCATGTTGTTTATCTTTTTGGTCAACTCAGTCTGCGTATACGGCGCAACGCGGTTCAGAAGCATGGCCTATCATGCTTTGGATCGGGAAGTATTGCTGGCCGACAAACTGGGAATGCAACGCCCGCATCCGAAGTGGGGATACCGCGCCGGTATGTACAGCTTTATCGTGTGCTATGGCTTAACGATTTTGATAATCCTGGGACGAATCTTCAACTACCTCGATGCCCCAAAAGCGCTGGTCGTTCAACGCGGCATACTATCACCATAGGCCGAGGAGAATTGCTTGCCAGTTTCTTCTCAAGTTTGCGTAGCGGCAAAGACTGTAACTAACTCTCTTACGACATTCGAGAGATTCTCCTCATATATCACGCTTTACTTGGCGGCCCGACAGACCAAAACGCCGTGCTGAGAGCGAACGCTCTACGAGGTCAGCAAGCTCAGGCAATTCGAAACGCGCTTCGCAGCAGATCTCGCTTGAGATTTACGTAGCTTTGCTCGCCTATGACTGCTTTTAGCAGTACGCAGCGCACTCCGTGATGATACTTAGCGAGGAATATTGTAGCGTCACTGAACACGTGACCAAGGAAAGTTCCGTGATAACATCGCGTCACCATTCGTGAAGCGCGTTCGAGTTCCGTTCCCAGCTCTTTTCTCCAGCGCTTCTCGTACCTACGGGTTACATCGCCATAGTCTGTTGCGGAGGTCACATCAGAGTCGCTACGCGGCATCGCATCAGCCGAACCCTGTTGACCAGTCTCAGACGGACAAACGGGAGTTTTCTCTCCCGTGAAGGACTCGGAGAGCAATTCGGCCGACTTGAGAGCGTAGAATATCCCTTCGCCGGTAATTGGATCGACAAAGCCCGCTGCATCTCCGACCAGCGCCCAGCGGTCGCCGGAAGCCTTCAGGCTTCGCCAACTCTTCGTATTCAGGACAGGAATCTTAGCGCCGAAGACCTCGAGCCGCTCTTCATCAGGCATCTTCCCGCCGTAGAAGTCGCTCACATAGCGATTCAACAGCGCCCGCAAATCGTCAGTAGTCCGTTCACCAAGCCTTGAAGCAATGCCGAAGTTCATTACACCGGGCCGCGGAAATGCCCAGATATAACCGGTCAGATTTTCAGAGAAACTTACGAAAGCCTCCTGGGGCTTTCCTTGATCATCGGTACAGCCCACTTCATCCGCAACGTTGAATCCAAAGGAGACTGCGAGATCCTCCTTCGGGAATATTCCAAGGAGCTTTCTTCTGGCGCCGCTGGCCGCGCCATCGGCGCCAACCAGAAATTTGGCATCGATTGAATCGCCGTCGGCGGTCTTGATTCGCCAACCATTCTCTACGCGCACGAAGTCCGATACCGCTTTCTTGACGAAGTTCGCTCCAGCCTCGATTGCCCTGTCCAGGATCATGCCGTTCAGGATCTTTCGCGAGAAAATTACGAAGGGCTCTTTGACCTTTAGCGTGACTCGACGGCCATATGGCGACACCATCGTGATCCGATTAATAAGCTTCTTGGGATAGCTGCTGCTTTCGAGAAGAAACGAGAATTCTTTCAACGCTCGGGAAGTGACGCCGCCGCCGCACGGCTTTTCCCATGCCCCCTTTGGATCGAATAGCATAACCTCGCGGCCTGCGCTCGATAAGAGCGTTGCGAGGTGAGCCCCGGCCGGCCCGGCTCCCACAATGGCAATCTCGGTTGAAACGTCAGGCACGATTGGATCAGTCTAGCGAGTAGTCCGCGATGTGTTCAAGCTGGCTGCACTGTGCAGATGCCTATTGGTTTTCATCCGCGGCGCATTTCGCGGTTGCCGGCCCAATTCAACCGAGCATAGATCGAAGCGCGCTTTCCAGGTCGGCGTATCGGAATCGATAACCTGACTCCAGCAATCTACGGGGTTCAACTCTTGCGCTGGACAAGAGCAGCTCGTCAGCCATTTCACCGAACGCGAGTCGCGCCGCGAAAGCTGGTAATGGAAAGATCGTGGGCCTTGATAGTATCCGCCCAAGGACTCTTGTGAATTCTTCATTCGTGACGGGATTCGGAGCGACCATATTAATCGCGCCCGTCAAAGACTCAGTCCCTATAGCGTGAATAATCGCTCCAACGACGTCGTCCAGAGCAACCGAGCTAATAAACTGTTGCCCCGAACCTATTCGTCCGCCTACACCCATCTTAAACGGCGGCATCATCTTCGTGAGCGCGCCTCCGCGTTCGCTGAGGATCATCCCGAATCGCATCATTGTCACGCGAACGCCCCGCTCCTGCGCCGCACCCGTAGCCGCTTCCCATTCACGACAGACTTCGGCAAGGAACCCCCTACCCTCCGGGCTTTCTTCGGTAAGTACCTCGTCTCCGCGATCTCCGTAATATCCAATAGCGGATGCACTGACGAGAACCCTGGGCGGCTGTGAAAGATCTGCGAGCGTTTCGCTCAACAAGCGCGTCCCCTTCACTCTGCTATCGCGGATTCGAGCCTTCTTCTCTCTATTCCATCGGCCGGATGCAATGCTCTCTCCCGCGAGATGAACGACCGCTTCTATATGGTCGAGGCCGGACGCATCGAGCTTGTTTGCATCCGGATTCCACTCGATTTCCTCGCGCGACCTCGGCGCACGTCTTACCAGCCGAATGATCTCGTGGTGATCGTTGGTGAGTGATTGCGCAACCGCGGCGCCGACCAGACCGCTTGCTCCGCTGATCAGGATTTTCATAGCTGGCCCTCCGCTGGATTTTCTCAAAGAGTGATAGACAGCGAAAGACCGGTTGAAGGGTTATATTAAGTTTCAGTAAGTAGAACGTCTATTCTCGTAAGGACCCATATTCTTGTAATCCCGGCTCGCACTTGTGATGTTCGGTATTTCCAATGGCAGGCGAGATGACTGCGCTCCCAGAATCAGGCGTCCTTTTTGATAATCGGAGCCCGGCTCGGACTTGTCGCGTTCGTTGCGCTCCCAGGAACCGAGCGCAGGCCGAATGCCTGCGCTCCGACGTAGACGTGAGTCGTAACCAAGGCCAACCGTCGAGAATTTACAAGTAGGAGGGGGCTAGCTTAGCTACTGCTCTTCTTGAAGCGTATCTGCTTGAGACTTCTCACGCCTTGCGAAAAAAGCGGCCGAATTCCCGGCCCACCAATTCAACGATGGACCTTACCGGATGTCCTTCTCCGAACATCATTCGACTTTGTAGACCTTGCCGCCGAATACGACTATGACTTTTTCACCGAGTGCGAAGTAGTCGGCTAGCTTCGGCTCCTCAGATATAGTCGCGAAGAACTGATCGCTGCCGAACTTCAGCTCGACTACAGACAGCCTTGATCCGTCCTTGAATTCGGTATCAATCCATATGTTGTCCTTGAGGAGAAACGTCTTATCGCCGACGGTACGCGTGGTTGCCAGAGTCTGATCGGCTCCGTTTATTCCTTCAGACTCGCGCAGGGATTTCTCCGCCTTGCTTGCCGCGACATCGGCGCTTCCCGTAATCGTTACCTGCTCGATCGTGCTTCCGAGGCCGCCCGAGCCGCTGCCGGGAGCGTTGGCGACTCTTGCCCGGGTTGACCTGTCGCGCGGAAGAGGCCGGCTGTTCGCGACCTTGATGTCGTCGGTCACGAGATACGATGTGTAGGGAGTTACGATTCCATACCGCGTGCCCAGCGCGACGATTTCGTCTACGAGTTCTTTATTCTGACCGTTGAGCCTCATCTGTTCGAGCAGGTAACCGACGCGCCGCGTGGCCCACAGTCGAGGCAAAAACTCGTTTCCGGTCTTCTCCGCCGGAAAACTTCGCTCAATGAACGTAAACGTCTGCTCGCGCGACCCCATTTTGCCGCTGAGGCGAACCGTGCAATTAGCGGAGTGGCTCTTGTAACGCCCGACAAGAGTCAATTGCGATCCTCTGAATAAATCCGGCAGAGAACGCGGGTATATATTCTCGATCTCGACTCCGCCTCCGAAATCCAGCTTGAGGTCTGATAAGACGGGATAGTTCACTTTCGCGAAGAAGTTCGATATCTTCACTTCGAGATCTTCGTGCGGCTCGATGTAGTCGCTTGTGCCGCGATTGTCCGCCGAAAGTTTGTCCAGCAGATTGGTATTCACGTCGTATCCGACGCCGAATGCAAACAGCCTGACGTTAGCGTGATTGGCCGCGGAAGCGTTCTTGATTATCTGGCTTACGTCGGTGACGCCGACCGTGGGCTGCCCGTCGGTTATGAATACAATCATCGAAGGTCGTTCGTTTCCATGAAAGAGCTTGAGCGCGCCGATTAGGGAATCGTTGATGTTAGTACCGCCTTCAGCCCGCAGATTGTGTATGAAACGCAGCCCTTCCTGTTTCGCTTCCTTCGAGGCCTCTATAAGCCCGCTCTTCATCAGGTGCTCTTCGCCCGAGAACGAAATGATGTCAAACCGATCCTTTGGTGAGAGCGATTCAACTCCGAACCTCAGCGCCGCGCGGGCTTTTTCGATCTTTTCACCGCTCATAGAACCTGAGGTGTCGAGGACGAATACGATGTCCTTGGCGAGCCGCTCCTCTTCGCTAAGACTCACCTTCGGAGATATGAGCATCAAGAAGTAGCCGTCCTTGCCGGGCTCCCGTTGAGTCAGAAGCGACAACCCGAATTCCTTGTCGGACAGCGTGTAGTAGAGCTGAAAGTCTTTTTGGGCGTCCTCGCCGCTTCCTTCAAAGCTCAACCGGGCGCGCTTCTCGCCGTCGCGAGTTATTGAGACCTTGTGAGAAGGGGAGAATATACTTTTTAAATCGACCGGCGAGTTGATCTCTATGCTGGCGGCCACCTGGCCAATAGGCTGCTGTTGGATTCTCCGGCCCGAGCCAAGCGGATAGACGTAAGAAACTGTCCCTCCTTCCGCCCTGCTTACCTGCGTGTAAGTCAGATCAATTTTCTTGGAGCTTCTGGGCTCGATCGGAAACACATTCGCGGAGAACAGGTCCTTTCCAACATACTCCAGAAGTCCCGGATCGATCATGCGGCGTACGAGATCGTTGTAGATCTCCCTCGCTCTTGTCCGGTCAACTACTTCACCCGCGATTCTCTTGTCGCCTTCATATATCGCGAAGTCGGACAACGACGCGGACTCAGGAATAGGAAAAAAGTATGTACCTTCCAACCGGTAAGGAGTGTCGTTCTCGAAGACCTGTTCTATCTTTGTAGTTGCAACCTGAGAATCGATCTTCGTGTTGATATTGAGGGATTTGATTTTGAGCACTCTCGGCAGGGGCTGAGCGTGCGGTAAGGGTGGGCACGAATGGCAGGGTCGAGGAACTATAACACCCTGCCCGAATGCTGCTCCGGATATGAGTAAGGAGAATCCCAGAGCGGCCATTATTGTTTTCATTTTCATTTTTGCCGGACTCCGTTTTTGATGGCTAGATGGGAGGCTGCCCAAGAATATTTTCTTGAAAGCTCCAGTCCGTGCTCTGGCTTGAGAGCCTCCCGTCAACCTAATGAACCAGGAGGCTCGAAGTCTTTGCATTTTTTTTCATGGATTAAAGATAAGACAGCCGGAGTGTAGTCGCGGGCCGCCCGACGAGGGCTCGTCTGGCGATGACGGTGTGCTCTAAAACTTGTATAGGGGCAGGCACGGAGGCCCGCCCCTACATTGTTTTTCAGTGTCTCATAAAATGGAGATCACTCCGTTACGCATTCAAGTCACAACTCTAAGACTTGCCCGACGAGTCCAGCCACGCCGTGTACCACAAGTTAGCCAGCATCTGTGACCCGGCCGCCAGCCGCTCCGCAACGAATTTCTTTGCTTCGGGCGAGGCATTGCTGCCTTCCCAACGCGCCGTCTTTTCCATTGCGTAGAGCTTGTCGACATTCGAATACGTCTCGAGGAGATACTTCATAATGTCCGCAAATGGATCCTTGAGCCGCTCCGCGGGCTTAACAAGAGAGCTGAAATCATCCGGCTTAATTCGAGCCCTGACAAACTCGCTCTCGAATCTTCCGTGCAGCGGTTCTCGCGTCGAAAGGTTGGAGTTAGTGCTGCCGCTCCAGCCATTGTAATGAATAGTGGCATGCAGCGGCTGCGAGCCGTCCGCTACATAATGGCCGAGGACCCCAGCGTAATAGACTATATTCTGTTCGATCTGCTCGCGCTCGGCGGCTCGCTGAGGATCGCGCCATAAGCGAAACATGACCTGAACCTTCTCATACCCTTCCAGAATCGAGTACGGCAGGTAGCCGACGAGCTTGGGATCCTTTCCGTGCGTTCGGAGCCAGTCCGTATACTTGTAGCGGTCGTCCGGTAGGCCGTCGAAATTCTCAGGCTTGTCTATATCGACAAAATGATCCGGTCCGTTGATCTCGCGAAGCGCGCTGTACAATTCCCGAGTGTCGCGCCATCGATCCGGCTCCGGCCCGAGATATGAAAGACGCGTTGAAGCATTCCTGAAAAAAGCGGGCATGTCGTCCGGCAATTTCTGAGCGGCGACAAGGTTGATGAAGCGATGTCCGTCATCGCCCCACGCGCGAGAGCGCGGAGCGCTTACGAACATAAGACACATTGCAATTGACAGAGCGGTCAGAGCAATCACACGGTTTCTCATAAGAGGTTTCAGATCTCCAATCAGGCGAGTTTATACGGTTGAGAAGAAAAACTATGCGTGCGATGTTTTGACTCAATCCTCGTCGTGCTCGCTGCCGTCGTAATGCAGCACCAGCGAATCGCCGTCGAGAATAGTTTCAAGATGGACGGGACGACCCCATAGCCTGTGTACGTATTCGAGGGTTTTTCTGCCGTATTTCATATCGAGGTCGACGCCCTCGTGTCGATGCTTCAAGTAAAGCTCGTGGTTTCCATTATAATCGCCGTCCGTTATTTCTATATAGGGGAACCCGAAATTGGTCATGTTTCCGACAAGATGGTTCCGCACGCGCTCCCATTTCTTTTCGGTAATGGTCCACTCTTCTTCGTCCACAAGCTCATAAACAAAGAGATCCAGTTCATCGCACAGTTCTTCGGTGAGATAGTTTCTGAGGAACGATGCGTCATTATCGAGTTCGCGAACTTCGAACATCTTTTCGCGGCCGGTTCCGCCGGTCAGTTTCAATTTTTCCCGATCCTCCTTGCTTGGATCGTCCCAGCGCTTTTCGATGTTCTCAAATATCTTGTAGCCGAGATAATACGGATTCAACTGTCCCTTGTGCGGAGAAACAACGCCGGCATGAAGCTCCGCGAATTCCAAGTAATCGTGCGTGGGAAGATCCATCTCGCGCATTATCCGGGAGTGCCAGATCGAGGCCCAGCCCTCGTTCATTATTTTGGTCTGCATCTGCGGCACGAAGTATTCCATTTCCTCGTGCAACATCGCCATTATGTCTCTCTGCCAATCCTCGAGCGTCGGAGAGTGCTTCATCAGAAAGTAAACGATGTCTTTCTCCGGCAGCGCCGGGCCGGACTTGACCTTGTCATCCGCCCCTTGGGGGCCTCCGCTTTTCGCTTCGATCTCAGCCGGCGACAAAAGATCATCGTATTTCCCCTGAGGCCGCGACTCATTCTTTTTCTTCTTCGGATCAGGCTCTGTCTTTCTGATAAAGACGTTCGGGTCGATGTGTTCTTCGATAGACAGCACGGCGTCGAGAAACTGTTCCACGACTTTTCTACCGTAGGTAAACTCGTATTCGCTCATGCGTCTCGCGTGAAGGGCCGCCTCGTCCACCATTCGTCGATTCGTCCGAGAAAAATAGGCGTTGTTCTTGAAAAAGTCCACGTGGCCGAGGACGTGGGCTATCACCATCTTGTTCTGAATAGGAGAATTTGTCTCGAGAAGAAAGCCGTAAGAGGGATTCGAGTTTATTACGACTTCATATATCTTCGACAAGCCGAAGTCGTACATCATTTTCATTCGATGATAGGCCTTGCCGAAGGTCCAGTGTGAATAGCGGCCCGGCAGCGCGTATGATCCGATTTCATACATTACCGAGGCAGGCACGATTTCGAAGTGAACCGGAAAAGGGTCAAGGCCGAACTTGCCGACGGCAATATCCCAGATCTGCTCGATTGCGGTCTCAAGCTCTTTAACTTCCCGATCGATCATCCAACTCTCTCAAGCCGCTTCGCTTCTTAAGCCGCTTCGCCGCGCTTCCCGAAAAACTCCTTCAGCGCCGGATAGACGTCTTCCTTATCGTCGATGCGAACGCCGACAAATCGATCCTGACTCTTCAGCCTGTCTTTGAAGATCGACAACAGAGCGCCGGACGAGCGCCGATAACTTGAAGCTCCCTCCTCGCCGATTTCACCATAGCCGAACAGATTGCAAGTAGTGATCAGCGAATCCGCCAGCCGCACGGCTTCGTCGTTGTCGGAGTAGTAATTGTCTCCATCTGAAAAATGGAACGGGTACACGTTCCATTGAGCGGGAGGAAAGCGCTCCGCGATAATATCAATAGCGAGCTTGTAGGCGGACGAAACAACGGTGCCTCCGGATTCACCCTGGGTGAAGAACTGTTCCTCGGTGACCTCGCGCGCCTCGGTGTGATGGCTTATGAAGACGATCTTCACCTGATCGTATTTGGTCTTCAAAAATCGCACCATCCAAAAGTAAAACGAACGGGCTATATACTTCTTGAACTCACCCATGGATCCCGATACGTCCATCATCGCGATGACAACGGCGTTGGATTCATAGGTGATCTGTTCTTCCCATGTCTTGTAGCGCAAATCTTCTTTTTTGAACGGGCCGAGATTGGCCTCGCCGCTTTTACGAGCACGCCGCCTGATGTTCTCAACCATGCTGCGGCGCTTGTCCAGGTTCGCGAGGATGCCCGAACGGCGAATCTCGGTAAACTTGGTGGTCTTGGAAGGAACTGCGTGTTTGGCCTTTTCTTCAAGATAAGGCAGGTGAAGATCCTCGAAGATCAGCGCGGCGATCTCATCGATATCGACCTCGGCTTCATAGTATTCCTTGCCCGGCTGTGCTCCAGCCCCGGGGCCGCGGCCGGGCCCCTGACCGCCCGAGTCGCCTTCGCGAGCGATGACATCACCGACTTTTGTGTTTCCGTCGCCGGTGCCTACGTGCTTCTTCTTGCGATAATCGAATCTGAATTTGTACTCGTCCAGCGCGCGAATCGGCACCTTCACGACGCGTTTGCCGTCGGAAAGAATTATCGATTCATTCGAGACAATGGAGCCGAGGTTCTTCTTGATCGCGTCACGCACTCTCTCCTTGTGACGCTCCTGATCGATCTGTCCCTTGCGCTGAAGCGACCAATCGTTTCTTGTTACGGACATGCTATTCCCAACCTCTTTGCGGTCGGCCTCGCCGCACCGTGCGAACAACGGGATCGAAACCTGCTGCCGGCCTCGAGCCTCATCGCGACAGCAGCGTGCCCACGTAACTCAGCAGCTCGTTGGCGCACACGGTGCAATAGCCGTGTTGGGAAACGAGCCGGTCCAGCACCTCATTAATCCTGCGAAGCTGATCCGCGTCGGGCTGCTTGGCCGAGGTCGTGATCTTAACGACATCCTTAAGGTCGGAGAATATCTTCTTCTCGATGGCCTCTTTCAATCGTTCGTGAGAGTTGTACTCGAACGGTTTGCCCTTTCGAGCGTGGCTTGAGATCCGAATCAGTATCTCCTGCCTGAATGTGTTCTTTGCGTTCTCACTTATGCCTATCTGTTCCTCGATCGAACGCATCAGCTTTTCATCCGGCTCGATTTCTTCTTCGGTGATCGGATCTTTCAGCTTCTCCTTGTTGCAATAGGCTTCTACGTTGTCGAGATAGTTATTGCAGATGCCTTTTGCCATCTCTTCAAAGGAATAGACGAACGCCCTTTGAACCTCGTTCTTCGCGATATCGTCGTATTCGCGGCGGGCGACCGAGACGAGATTCAGATAACGCTCGCGCTGCTCGCCCGAAATGCCGGTGTGCTGCTCGAAGCCGTCCTTGATCGCGCGCAGCGCGTCGATTGGATTGATACAGGTAATGTTGTCTTTTACCAGAGCGGTCGAGAGCCGATTGATGATGTAGCGGGGACTGATTCCGTCCATTCCCTCCCTGACGGTATCGTCCTGAAGCTCTCGAACATCCTTGGACTTGAAGCCCTCTACATCTTCGCCGTCGTACAGCTTCATCTTCTTAACAATGTCGATGCTCGACTTCTTCGGCTCTTCAAGCCTCGTCATCACGGCGAACATAGCGGCGATCTTGAGCGAATTCGGCGCGAGATGAATGTTGCGAAGTACTTCGGATTGATTCAGGAGCTTGTCGTAGATTCGCTCCTCCTGCGATACCTTCAGATTGTAGGGAACTCGAATCATTATGATTCGGTCCTGTAGCGCTTCGCTCTTCTTGTTGGCTACAAAAGACAGATACTCGTTTTCGTTTGTGTGAGAGAGGATCGATTCGTCGGCGTAGATCATCGCGAACCGGCCGGTCTTTATGCTCTGTTCCTGGCTCAGGGTCAGCAGCGAGTAAAGGAATTTCTCATCGACCTTCAGCATTTCGACGAACTCCATAACGCCGCGGTTCGCGATGTTGAGCTCGCCGTCGAACCGATACGCGCGAGGATCGGATTCCACACCCACCTCGCCGATGGTGGACAGATCGATCGAGCCGGTCAGTTCGGTGATGTCCTGGGACTTCGGGTCCGAAGGCGCGAAGGTGCCGATTCCGATTCGCTCTTTTTCAGAGAAGAGGATGCGGTGCACCAGCACGTCTTCGTGTCGGCCGTGATAAACGTGTTCGAGATTGTAACGGCATTGAGGGCACAGCTCCCCTTCGATGTAGATCCCGTAGTGACGCTCGACCTCCGGGCGCAGCTCGGGCGGTATCAGATGCAGCGGTTCTTCGTGCATCGGACAGTCTTTTATGGCGTAGACCGCGCCGCTCGGCGTATGGGTATAGGCCTCCATCCCGCGTTTGAGCAGCGTCACTATCGTGGATTTGCCGCCGCCGACCGGACCCATCAAAAGGAGGATGCGTTTCCGCACCTCGAGCCGCTGTCCGGCTGATTTAAAGTATTCAACTATTTTTGAAATAGGCCCTTCGATGCCGAAGAGCTCGCTGCTGAAGAATCTGTAGCGTGTGATCTCGTCCCGGGAGCCTTCATTCACTTTCTCGACCCCGGCGTTGACGACCATGTCGCAGATTCGCGCGTGGGATAGCTTTGATACGTTGGGGTTTTGCAGTACTAGTTCAAAGTAATCACGAAATGTTCCGTCCCAGGATAGCCTTTCGCGGTCCCGGCGATGTGTTTCAAGGAGCTCGCTGATATTGAAATCGCTTTTCTCCATAAAATAACCTCCGATTCCCACTTTGGAGGCCGACCGGCGGCACTATGATGCCCACAACTCAAACCGGGCAGCTCAGCCAAAGTTGCGCGAGCGTTAGAGCCGCGCTCTACGTTCGAATAGGGGTCAACTAACCCGGATCGCTTCGCCAGCCATCCACCCGAGCATTTTATACGGCCGCACTCAAGGTAGATGACGTTCTCTTCGTGCTTGCTCAACAACACTTGTTATCAAACATCTGGGCAGCTTCCCCGAGTGGCTTGGATTATAGCACACGGCGCAAGGCGTCACTCTCGAGGCCAAACAATCCTTCTGTGAGCCGGCCTCTCACGCCTCATACCTGTATTCGACAATTGCCGCCGCGCTAAAACAGCAGGCGGACTTGTTACGCCGAGTTCGCTTATAGAACAGCCTAAGTTCCTTCGGCAACTGTTAATTTCCATTGGAACGGCGCTTCGAAAGGCATCTTCGTACACCGAACCGCTCCGACGGTGACCCGCGAGCCATCAAGCACCTATAATGCCACTCGAATGTAATGGACCAATACACTAAGAAAACAAAGATATGGCTTGAACAACGGTTCAGCGCGGTAGACGAGTCCGGTATCTATATAGCGCACCAGCCGATTTATGGCTTCCATGGATTTCATTGCGAGCCCGCGCTTATCGAGAAGTACATTCGGACTTATCAGATCATGAAAACGCTGGCTCAACTGGAGTTCGGTTCGTTTTTGGATGCCGGCGGCGCGGAGGGTTACCGCGCCGGTCTCGTTAGGAGGTTTTTCGGAGTTCAATCACGAAGCTGCGACCTCTCCGAAGAAGCTTGCAAGCGGGCTCGCGATATTTTCGGCATCGATTCGGACGCGGCCGACCTCCACAACCTCCCTTATCGCGACGGCTCCTTCGACGTTGTGCTATGCAGCGAGAGCATCGAGCACCTGCCGGATTTCAGAGCGGGCGTCAGAGAGCTACTCCGGGTTGCTCGCAACGCGTTAATCGTCACGGTTCCGCACGAATCACAAGAGTCCGTGGCTCACAGCGTTGACCAGCACCTTCCTCACGGACATCTTCACAGTTTCGATCTCGCCAGCTTCGATTTTTTGAAGCACGAAGGCTACAGCGTATCCAGCCGGAGAATAGTCAGTCCTCATTTGAGCCTTCTTGCCTCGTTGCTGCCCATTAAGAACATCGAGCAGGGTTCTCGATTCCCGGAAACGATCTATCGTGTTTACAATGCGGCAGTACCGCTTTTGAAAAAACTGCAAAGTAATTGGGTAGCCGCGGCACTGATCCAGTTGGATGAGAAACTCTGCGCGATCTCGTCGCGGTACAACGCCGCGCTCTTCGTGATTCTTAAAGAGCCATCCGCGAGCTTGAGAGAAAACAAAAGGAAAATATCCGCGAAGCAGATCGTCGAGTTCCGCGTGCCTTATCACGAGATTGGACACCGGCGATAATTTTCTTATACCTTATAGCACCGTAACGAAACTCGATTACAAATTGTCTGGAGGTTTATCATGTCGTTCAGCCAATCACTGCTGCCGGAGTTCGATCACGAGATGGCAAATACTCGCAAAACGCTCGAACGAATCCCTGATGAAAAGTTCGATTGGAAGCCGCACCAGAAGTCGTTCGCAATGGGAGAGCTCGCCAGTCACGTAGCAAACTTGCCAGGCTGGGCTACGCTTACCATAACCTCTGATTCTTTCGATATGGCTCCCGGCGGCAAAGAGCTGAAGAACCCGACTGCCTCGTCAGCCTCCGATTTGTTGGCTACATTCGATAAAAACGTAGCAGCCGCGCGAGAGTCAATCGCGCAAGCGACGGACGAAGATCTGTTGAAACCATGGTCGCTTCTTTCCAATGGGCAATCGGTTCTCACAATGCCGAAAATTGCGGTGCTGCGAAGCTTCGTGATGAATCATATTATTCACCACCGCGCCCAACTGGGTGTTTACCTGAGGCTAAACGATATTCCGGTGCCGTCAATCTACGGACCGTCCGCGGACGAAGAAGGTATGTAGGAGATCAAGCGCCGCAGAGCACGGTCCGCGGCCGGATGACGCCGCCATCGTGCGCAACCTGACCAACGGCAATCAGGTTATCGTTCTGGTCGCAAAGGCGAACAAACGCCCCTGGTTCAAAACCATCCGTATACACCTCTCGCCCGTGCATCACTCGCGCGGCTTCTTCATCGGTTAGTACAACTCTCGCAAGATGACCGGCGGTCGCGGACGGGCTTACTAAAGCCGATGCTGCATCGCCTGATGCCGCTCGGGCTTCAAGTTCTTCGAGTGTGATAGATCGCGCGATTTCAAACTCTCCGACACGCGTGCGTCGAAGCGCCGTCAGATGTCCGCCGTAACCCAGCCGCTCTCCGAGATCGTTGGCCAGGGTTCTAATGTATGTTCCCGAGGAACATCTTACTCGCATATTAAACTCGACCGTGCAGTCGTCTCTGAGCAGAAGCGGCCCGTCACCGCGGTCCATCAGCTCGACCGAGTAGATCGATATCGCGACCGGCTCGCGCTCAACAGTTTCGCCGAGACGAGCAAGCTCATACAGCTTCCGGCCTCCAATTTTCTTGGCCGAAAACATAGGAGGCGTCTGCCTCTGCTCACCCGTGAACTCGGTTAGAGCGCTCCGTACCTCTTGCTGGGTTATTGTTTGAGCGTCCCTTGTTTCGGAGATCGGTTCTCCGGTCAAATCCTGGGTCGTAGTCGCGAAACCTAACCGAACCGTCGCGAGGTATTCCTTGTCCAGGCCGACAAGATGCTGAACCAGCCGCGTTGCCGCTCCAACGCAGACTACAAGGACTCCAGTGGCAAAGGGGTCCAGAGTACCGGCGTGACCTACGCGTTTTATCTTGAACGCGCGGCGCACGCGAGCTACGACATCATGGGAGGTAATTCCCGCCGGCTTGTCGATAATGAGCGATCCGTCCATCCAGTTCAGTAGATCGGCCGCTTGCCTGGGACTCCGACGGACACCACGAGCATGCAGCTTTTGCCGGCGGCATGTGGAGAGAAGAATTCGGTGACTTCATCGTCGTAGAAGGTGAGCCCGGTCGCGCCGCGTCCCAGTGCATAAGCGGTCAGATATATTCTGCCGCCTATGATCCCCGCCTCCATTTCGGCGACTCGATAGCCTCTGTTTCCATAAGCCGCAAGAACTCGATTGAGATCGGCCATCAGAAAAAACGTGACCGCCGCCTCGCCTCCCAGATCCTGATCGAGCGTCAGGTGAGCAGCTTCTCTTCTGAAGGAGCCTGCCTTTAGTTGTTCCAGCGATCTCCCGCTCGCGTTGAAGTAGTACGCTCCGCTCTCCAGTCCTTGAATATCATTAGCGATCAGATAGAGCGTATTCGTCGCCAAGCACACATCCGCGGCCGTAGGAGTTATGGCATTATCAGTGGCTTTATCAATGTCTTTATCAACGGCTTTATCGATGGCTTTATCAATGATCGTCGATAGATCTTCGAAGGAGATAGGTTTCTGCGCGAATCGCCTTGTAGAAGCGCGCCTCTCAATGACTTTTTCGATAGGTTCATCGATGATTTCTTCTTTCGGGAGAAGCTCAATAGGAGCCGTCGACGGATCGGCTTGCGGATCTTCGATCGCATACCGCGTTTTTTTCCACTCGACTACTTCATCGGAACTCAGCAAGGATGACGCCCGGTGCATCTCCGGTATCAGCGGGTACGCAACCTCGCTCCTCGATAGCGGTATAGTCTCGGGGGCAATCGGATCTATCGGGAAATGATTCGCGTCTCCGCTGTTGGTCCGCGTTCGGCCGCTATCAGCTTCAGGTTTTCCAACAGTCGCAAGGGCCACGGCGAATTCACGGATTCCGTCGACGCCGATCAAACGGTTAACTTCGTCATCGACAAATCCCATTAAAATCTGATGTCTCAGGTTGTGAGCCGCCGCCATAGCGATCGAGTGAGCGAGCATAGTTCCGCTGTCCCAGTAATGATACCTGTAAGCCCTGCTCTGGTACTTCCACGTGCTCCGCCAGCTTATGGCGCTATAAATCACAGTGACCGGCGACCGTGCTACGGTGTCAGATCCGCCCGAGGCTTCCGACAGCGCTCTTCTGTAGTCGCCCTCGCGCAGCATCCGCAGTGAGAAGTCTCCGGGATTGAAATGGTAAACACCCGCGTCAAGCCCCGTTATTCCGCCGCAGACTATGTATACCTCGATGGGATAGAGAGCGCCGGCGCATGCGGCGGCTCGGAAATAAATCGTCCCGCCCGGAAAGGGTCTGCGCTTCGTCACACCAGCCGTGTAAAACAACAGACTGGCTAACGTATCGAGATCCAGCTCGCCGGCGGCATCCGAATTCGCGCTCTTCGATAACGCCTCGAGTGCGGAGATTCCGGACGGAGTAAAATCGCGAGGCAGGGTTATCGGCGTGAGCTTCGGATAGACCTTGAACGGCTCGGGCTTGTTGTACCAATCCAGATAGTGGGGGTTGGTCCTGATGCTCCAGTAGGAGTGCTTCGTCTGCTCGTGATAGCGGCGAGCAATGTCGGTGTCGGAATTCAATATCTCTTCCTCATCTCGGATCAGAATGGATTCAATAGCATTAGTTCTATATCCGAACCGGCGGGTATCAAGTGAACGTCTTCGGGAACGACTATAAGTCCGTTTGCATTCATAAAAGCGACAAAATCCGAAGATCCGCCCCACTTCAAGGGCTCAGCCGTCATTTGTTTGTCGCTTATGAAAGCGCGAGCAGGCAAATAGCTCCTTCGCGTCGAACCGTCCCGAATTTCACAAGAGGCGCGAGCCGTCACGGTCGGCAATGTCGTCTTTTGCGCGCCGAGCATTTTCCTTATCGCCGGCCTCACGAATACATTGAACGTGACGGAAGTGGAGACGGGGTTTCCCGGCAAACCAAAGAAGTATGTCCGCTCACGACGCGCGAATACCGTAGGCTTGCCCGGACGAATGCTGACCTTGTCGAACGATACATTCGCTCCCATTTCCAACAGCACCGCTTTTACGAGGTCATAATCGCCCATCGAAACACCGCCCGAGGTGATTACGAGGTCGTGGGAAGCCGCGGCCTCCAGAGCTTTCACGATATCTTCAGATCGATCGGGAACGATTCCAAGTATCTCTATTCTGGCCCCGGCCTGACTTGCATATGAAGCAATCGTAAAAGTATTCGAGTTCCGAATCTGGGCCCCGACAGGCTTCTGAGCAACTTCGACCAGCTCACTTCCGGTTGAAATGACGGCGATCTTCGGCTGTATCGCAACGCGGACAGATGAGTAACCAAAGGACGCGAGCACGGCCATCACTGCCGGACCGATGGCCTCACCCTTCCTTGCCGCCGTGTCGCCTGATTTAACCTCGCTTGCCCGCGGAGTAATGAACTGTCCGGGCTCCGTCCGCTCTTTTATAGTAACCGTTGCTCCGTCCGATTCCGTGACTTCGACCTTCTGAACCGCATTAGCCCCGAGCGGAATCGGCGCGCCCGTAAATATCTTGACTGCGTTTCCTCGCGACACCGTGCCTTCGAAACTCTGACCAGCCGGAATCTCGCCGATCAGGCTCAGGGTCGCAGGCGTATCGACGACATCAGCCGCGATGAGGGCATATCCGTCCATTCGAGCCCGGTCGAAGGGCGGGAGATCACAGTCCGCGACGATGTCTTCGGCCAGCACTCTCCCGAGCGCCTGATCGATCCGAACTGATTCGCTGCCGAGCGGTTCGACTGAAGCAAGGACTATCGCGAGAGCCTGATCAACAGTAATCATAGGACTTTAATGACGGAATTATATCCGCAAAGCTCGAGCAGTCGAACCACAAAAAAAGCCCGAGCGAAAACTCGGGCTAAAATTTGGCGGAGCCGACGGGACTCGAACCCGCGACCTCCGACGTGACAGGCCGGCGTTCTAACCAACTGAACTACGACTCCGCGCCAAAAAAGGAAAGGTATTATTCCAAAGAACAGTTAAAATTGCTTGGTCTTCTCTCGGGCCAAGAGGAGCGTCGCCCTCTTTTTATCGCCAGTACTGCTTGAAACAACGAAGCGAAGTATAGTCGGAAATCCAAAATAATTGCAACGAGAAAGAAATACTTCTCAGCAGGCTCAAGGAGACCGTGGCGGGCGGACTGGTTCGAACCAGTGAGTCCCGGTTTGTACGAAACCAGCAAGTCCACAGCCCTGCCATAACAATCCCCGGCCACAATAATCTTCTCCCCATCTTCCTGCCGTTGCTCGATGATCGCGAGAACCGACCTGTGCTATATTGAATGCCCTGTTCGCCAGATCAAACTATCGAGAGATTGACGATGAAAAATACTCGCTTTTTCTGTGTGGCTGTTGCTGCGCTAGCGCTTGGTCTTTCCACTCTGCGAGCCGGGCATACAAGCCCGTCCGCGACGCCGACTTTTTCAAAAGACGTCGCTCCGATCATCTTCAAGAATTGCGCCGGCTGCCATCGACCCGACGATATTGCGCCGATGTCGCTGCTGAGCTATGAAGAGGCCCGGCCCTGGGCAAAGGCTATTCGCGAACAGGTTTCGCTTGGAAACATGCCGCCCTGGCATGCGACACAATCTCGGGGAACATTCTCAAACGACCGCAGACTGACCGATCAGGAGAAGGCGACGCTCATTAGCTGGGCCGATGGCGGCGCGCCCAAAGGAGACCCGAAAGACTTGCCGCCGGCTCCGAAGTTTGCGAGCGGCTGGGAGATCGGCACGCCCGATGCCGTCATCAGCATGACTAAGGAATTCAACGTGCCGGAGTCGGGCACAATCGATTATCAGTTCTTCTCGGCGCCGACAAATTTCACGGAAGATAAGTGGGTTCAAGCCATCGAAGTGCGGCCTGGAGCGCGCAGCGTGGTACATCATATCCTTGTATTTTGCAGCGAACCGGGCGCCAGAAGGGCCGCGGGCTTTTCGCAAGTTGGTCCGCGAGCATCGGGACGTCGAAATGAGCCCGGCCGAGACCAGTCGCTCAATCACGCCGGGATACCGGGTTCGCTCATCGCAACGACAGCGCCAGGCACTAACGCAATGACATTTGCGCCCGGGACCGCTCTTAAAATTAAGGCCGGCTCTACATTCAGTTTTCAGATTCACTACACTTCGACGGGTACGGCTGCAAAAGACCGATCGAGCGTCGGGGTCATCTTCGCGAAGCAGCCTCCAAAACAGGAGATCCGCAACAGCGCGTTCGTTAATCCGATGTTCGTCATTCCGCCGGGAGCGAGCGACACTGCAGTCGAGTCGGCAATTGAATTCAACGAAGATGCACACATCTGGGCGCTCTTTCCGCATACTCATCTGAGGGGCAAGAGCTGGGCGTATAAGCTTGTTTTCCCCGACGGACGCGAAGAAGTCGTGTTGTCGGTTCCGAAGTACGATTTCAACTGGCAGACTTACTATACATTCTCAAAACCAATAGCAATTCCGAAGGGAACGCGGCTGGAAGCGGTCGCGCATTATGACAATTCGACCGCCAACCCATGGAACCCCGATCCGAAGATAGCGGTGAGATGGGGCCCGCAGACGTGGGAAGAGATGCAGTATTCGGGCATCACCTATTCAATCGACGAACCGCGTCAGGAGAACTCGGCTCCTCCGTCGCGAGATGGAAATAAGTTGTAGTTATTCCGCTACCTCTTCGTCTGATCGATCTCGTATTTCACTTTCAGGTAGAGCGTGAACTGAACGACCGGCTCGATCACCACCGGGTTTATCACGTAGTCGAAGCCGTCCGCGCCGAGCGGGTTGAAAAAAAACGTCCTGCTCTTTCGCGCGCTTTGAATCGTGTAACGCTGGCGATAATAATCCGGGCTGATCTCCTCCGACTCGCTTGCTACATAGGAATCGTACATCTCGGTGGGATAGTAGGTGCTCGGGCGTTCGGCATAGACCTGGGCCGGAGGCAGGAGCTTTATTCCTGAGAGCTTCTCATATCTAACCGTCTTGCGGTTGATGATCTTCATGGCTTCCTCCATCAACCTGTCCTGAATCGCCGATTGATCCGCCACGATGTAGTCTACTTTTATCAGGTCGAAGATCTGTGCGCGCGAGGCCCCGATTACAAGCTGATCGAGCAATCCTTTGTCTTTGTAGTGAACCGCTATATTCTTTTTTAGCTCGAAGCCGACCAGCTTTTCTTTGGCGATAGAGCCTTCGACCGCGTAGCCGTAGATTTTGTTCTGCGCGGCAAAATCTACGTAGGTGTCATTGCTTCCGATCCCCATTCGCTTCAGCTCAGTGGTAAATTCGCCGATGCGGGCGTCCAACTTCTTGCCGCAATCTGGAATTGCGGCGCACTCCTCGGCAATTCCGAATACGGCGACGTATTCGTCGGCCTTCACGTTCATCAGCACGCTGGCCTCAATGAACATGCTCGTAGCAGTAGGCGGAGCATCTCCCTGTCCAAGCACTCGTTTGGCTCGTTCGTTTTGCCGGGCCCTCGCGCTGCCCCCCGCCTGTGAATAACCCACGTTGCCGCTTGCCTGAGCAAGGCAAATGACCGCCGCTGCATTCATTATCGATATTAGTAAGACAAATTTTTTCATCGTGACTCCCGGCTTATGACTCCTGGTTATGATTTCAGACTGCCAAACCAACCCTCGGATAGTAGCGGTCGAAGATCGATTCGAGTCTCGAGCAGAACCGTTTCAGTTTCGGGGCGCCGCTTGACGAGCCCGGATTCTGCGCTCCCGCATCAGATAGAATGCAGGAAAATACCAGCGCGGCGATTATTCGTTTTAACAACACGTCCATTGGCCCTGGTGACTTTACGACGAACTACGGCCGATCCCGAACCTCGCCTCTACTTCACTGCATCAAGCGATACAGGTGGGTCTGGCTCCTGATGAAAATTGAGCCGCCGGAGACAGCCATCGACGCCAGCGTCATGCCGTCAACTTGATTCCTCGCAAGCGCGCGAAATTCTTTGCCTGGGGCGATCACGACCGACTCCCCTTCCTCGCTGAGAAAATATATTCTGCCGTCTGCATAGATTGGAGAGGCCGAGTGGCCGCCGCCTATGCGGGCATGCCAATATTCCTTACCCGTTTTTGAGTCAAGACAAGCAGCGATGCCGTTATCGCTGATGAAGTAGAGATCGTCGCCCACCAACAATGGAGAAGGGGTCAGCGGCACGCCTCGCTTCACGTCCCAGGCTACGTGGCTTCGCGTCACGTCTCCATGTCCGTCGATGCGTACGGCCATCAACGAAGGCTCCTGAAATCCCGTGCAGATGTACACCAGACCGTTCCCGTAGACCGGTCTTGGAACGTTCGAGAAGCCCTCTCCGTACCTCACCTCCCAGAGTTCCTTTCCCGTCCGAGGATCATAAGCGATCGCGCGAAACGCGCCCGGGCTGATGATCTGGTCCCCTTCCGGCCTGCGCACTACCAACGGCGTCGTGTATGCCTGAAACCCTGTTCGAAGCTTTCTCCAGCGAGTCTTTCCCGTAGCTTTATCCAGCGCGACTACGAACTGGATATCCTGTCCATCGCAGCTCACGATCAGCAGGTCGTCGTAGAGCACCGGCGAGCCGCCCGGACCATGTTGCCCATTGTCGTAATCCAGTCGCGTCTTCCAAACGACATCTCCCGACTGAGTGATGCACGCCGTTCCTCGCGCGCCAAAATGCAGGTAGACGCGATCCCCTTCCAATACCGGCGTCGGAGACGCGTGGCTATTCTTGCCGTTGATCGGCCCCGCGTTCTTGAGTTTGAAGACCTCAACGTCCCGGACAATTCCGCCGCTGTTGCGGTCGACGCAAATAGCTCGAAGCGATTTGCCTCCGTCCGTTGCGGTCGTAAGCCAGATGCGATCTCCGAGTATGGCCGGAGAAGACCAACCTCGCCCCGGAATGGCCGTCTTCCACTTGACGTTATTCGATTCGCTCCAGGTCAGCGGAAGCCCGCGTTCGGTTGAAATGCCCTGCTCCGTCGGACCTCGAAACTCCGGCCAGTCTTCCGCCATAGCAGAGACAGACAGCAATAGCAGGAGCGTGAGAAGTGCTCTTATCTTCACTGCCCGAATGTAAGGCCCCGTCGACATGATCTGCGTCACCCGCCGGCTGATGTTCCAGGCTCGGTCTTTCGACGGCCGCGAGAAGAGGTTGGAATTTGCGATCAATCAAACTCGTATTGAGGTGCGTTTTGATCCGGGCCGACCCTGCCGGTTTCTACGCTCGCTTTGTAATAGTTCTCGCTTCGCATCGGAGCCCCGGCGATTCTCCGCAGCATTACGAGTTGTCCGAGGTGAGTAAGCGCATCCGCCAGAGGTCCCTGAAACAATCGCTCTATGGGCGCGCCAATCGCGCCATCCGACCCCAGATATTCGTCGAAATGTTTGAGGGCGGAAAAGAAGCGCTCGGAGTCTTCACTCCACGTCGATGGAGCCGCCGGATTCCAGGCCGGATTTCCCTGCGCCATATTCGACGACCACTCAACTAGGTCGCCAAGATGCGCGAGCAGCTCGATCGGAGTCCGAACCCCATTCCCTGCGCGGAAAGTCGCAAAGTCATCGGGCACGTCTTTGATTATCTTGCCGCCCCTATAAGCCAGAGTAGCCAGTGTGTGTCGAAGGAATTCGCGCGCGGTGTCCATTAAACGTCCTCCCTTTCTTCTATCCGGACTGCGGTCGTTATCGACAAGGTTATCGCCAAGGCCGAAGGCGTCGCCTTCTCCCAGGGACATTATCCTTCCATCTGGTCCAAATAACACGTCGCTTACTTGTCAGCGGTGCGGGCGGCAATGAAATCGAAGATCGCCTTGTGTCCTTCGGGGATAACTCCCCTCGTGAAATAGGCCGCGATGCCGAGCGAATGTTCGAGATCGTCGAAATAGTGAAATTCCCATTTCGTCTTGCCTGCTTTCTTCGCTTCCGCCTCCATCCGCCTCACGCCTTCGACTGGAACGAATGGGTCCACTACGCCCTGGAAAAATCCGATCGGAATGTCGAGCTGAGAGAGAAAAGTCCAGATCGGAGGGTGCTCGAAATGATTTTTGAACCAATTCTCGGGAGTGCTCACACCGGCCGATCTTTTTGCCCACAGATTGAGCAGGGCATAGTTGTCGGTCTCGAGCGCATCCAGCAGAGGCTTGCCCGGCGCCTTAATGTCATCTTCAGTGATGAACCCGTCCTTATTCACATCGAAGGTTTCAAAGGAGGCGTTCCGTAAGGCCCTTTGGCGAAACTTGTGCGGATCGGCTTCAAACTCGGCCTTTGAGATCTTTCCATCTTTGTCGGTATCGAAGGACTCGCGATACGGAAGGTACGCGCCTCCGGTCAAGATGTACTTGAAAGTGTCTCTCATCGTGCCCGACATCACTCCATAGAGGATCAAGCCCGCGACTTCCTTTCGCGCGCGCGAAGCAGTCTCCGAGGCGATGAGGGTTCCCTCGCTGGCTCCGATGAGAAAGACTCGAGATGGGTCGATTCCGGGCTGGCGGCTCACGACCTGAATAGCGGTCAACGCATCCCGGACTTTGTTTTCAAGCGTGCTCGTGTTGTAGATATTCCAATCGATTTTTTCATAGCGAGGAGGGTCATCGCCCAGGCGAATCCCGCGTCCCTCATAGCTGAAAAACGCCACGTTCATTGGAGGCAGCTTCTCTCGGTACAAATCGAAATAGTTGAACGTGCCGCCTCGCGGGTTCGTGCGCTTCACGTCGATGGTCATACCCTCGGCCGTCTGCATATAGATCACGATGGGATGCTTCCCAGGTGAATCGGGAACCGTCAGCTTCCCAAGCATGTCGTATCCGTCGTGAGACTTGAACGGAATCTCGGTTGTCTTGGCTATTGCCTTAGGCGCCTGAGCCGTGCCTTGAGCCAGAGCAGGCGCGATTACCAGGAGCAAAAAAGCTGCCGCCGATAGTGTACAAAAGAGTATGCGGCGAAGTGGGGGGTTCTTCGACGAATCAACCACGGGCGTATCCTCCAGAGAAGTTTAGTGACGATGTTTCCGACACCTCGATCACCCCGCCTTTCTCGGTTAAAACAGGCGATTGTCGGGCAAGGCGGTGATCGGGCGGCGTAAGAATAGCACAACTCGCCAACTGGTCCATCTTGGATGAGCATAGAAGCGGCCACACCTCGCTCGGAGGCTTCGACAGGATAACTGTTGTGACGATACGCATGCCTGTAGCCATCGCGCAGGACTACCAATTGTCTGCCAAACTGCTACATCGGTGCTTCTTGCCGGATTCACTGATGTGTTGGTGACTGGGATGCTGATCAGATGGATGAGCGCGAGTCCGATGACGATGGGTGCGAACCCCGCGGGCGCTCGCTTGTCGGTTACCCCAAGGATCACGAGCAGACAGAACAGGGTCATCACGACTTCGGAGACGAGCGCCGCCGCCAGAGAGTAGCCGCCGGGCGAATGTGCTCCATAACCATTTGAGGCAAAGTCATTGCTGTTGTCGATTTATCCCTTGCTCAATTTTCATAAAGGGCGAAAGAAAGCGCGAATGTCTTTGGCGAGTAACTCAGGCTTTTCCATCGCGGCAAAATGTCCGCCTCGCGGCATTTCCGTCCAGCGCTGAATATTAAAGAACCGTTCCGCCCATTCGCGCGGCGGCGGAAGAATATCGCGCGGAAAGCTCGCAAAGCCGGTCGGCACGTCGGACGAGCCTACCCATTTCTTGGCCATTTCAACGATCCACGTCATCGCGCTCGCATTCGCGGCATCATAATAAAGCCAAAAAGACGAATTAATTGTTTCGTCCAGTAAATCGTGATATTCGTCAGCAGTTCGTCCCTTGTGAATCGCGTTTCGACATCGCCATTGCAATAGCTCCACGAGCGAAACTTCTCGACGATCCATGCAGCTACCCGCCGGAGAATCGTTCAACCCATATACGGGCGGCTGCGCTCCGCCCGAAGTTGGGGCGTCAACAACACAATAAGCTCTAGACTTCTCGTGAACGCTTTGACCAGTGCCAGAGTCCGCCGGTGACCTCCACCGGCAGGCGATATCCCAATTGGCGCGCAAGCATCACGATCTGTCCCCGGTGGTGGCCTTCGTGGGCGATGAAATAGCCGAGAACATGTCCGACGTCGAGCGGAAGGTTGGGCCATACATAAGCGGAAGTCGGTGGAATGCTTCCCCCTTTATCGCAGCCAAACTTCAGAAGATTCAAAATCCCCGTGCCGCTGCGCTCCAGCGCCGGAATGAGACTTTCAGGCTTCACCTTGTATCGATCGACATTGCGCGGCACTGCGATGCCGTGCTCTTTGCCGAGCGTCTTGATCCACATGCACCGAGCATTGTGGATGTGACCCGCAATCATTCGAATAGTACGGCGTGGTGCTCCGGGTACCGCGGCTTCCCAGAGCTCGGCGGGTATATGCTCGATCAGAAAGATCGTGACGCGATTATTCGTTTTCCACGCGCCAAAAATCGTGTCTCGCAGATCAGGTGCAGAAGTCATACCACTCCGATGGAATTGCCTGGGTTTGCCATTTGCGCACCTGGGAGCGCAGGCATTCTGGTAGCGCAGGCGCCCTGCCTGCGTTAACCCCGAATGTGGCTGCATACTTCAAGGTCGCTATACCCAGCTACGTCAGCACGGCGCTGACAACCCCGAATGGGGTTGCATACTACGCCCGAGGTAGCTATACCCAGCGACGTCAGCACCCGCTGACAACCCCGAATGGGTTTGCATACTACGCACGAGCTATACCCAGCTACGTCAGCAGGGAGTTGACAACCCCGAATGGGGTTGCATATTACAGCCCAAGGTTGCTGTAGTCAGCTACCTTGGGAACCGAGGCGCATTTGCCGTCGCAACCCTGTAAGGGTTGTGACTCTGTAAGGGTTGTGACCTTACCTGTGTTGTAACCCGCCTGCCGTTACACGCTGTCATTATCGATCTTTTCTTCCCTGACAGCCTGATCATAAAACCTGTCGGGAAATTCAGGGCTCTCTTTGTCGAATTGATTCAACTGCAAAAGAATGGTCTCCAGCTCATCAATCGCGCGAGAACGATCCTGGTTGCCTGTTTCGGATTGACGGAGTTTGAACAGATCCAGTGCTCGATAGGCGACATAGTAATTGCCCGCGGCAGTTCTGTGTCTCTCAGCTTGTTCCGAATATCTGAAAAAGGTGTGGAGGGCGGCAAGAACCGCGGCAGCAATCGATAGGAGCCCGGTAGAAATCTTCACTCGGAAATCCGGCGTGCTATCGAGCGTGGCAAAGATGGTTGTCCCTACAATGGTCGTCGTGATGACCACCGGGACACCCAGCAGATTGTTCAGGCGCTGTGCTCGACTTTCAGCGAGGAAATGACCTCGAGCCTTCCTATGCGCTCGTACTCTATAATGTTCGGCTTTCGCGATTATGTCTTCCATGGTCCCTTGGTGGCTTACCTGCGATACTTTGGTATCGGGTCTAGATTTGGCTCCACGTACTTCGCGCGGGCTTCATCCGAAAACAACACCTCTGCCGAGTAGTGTGTCATCATGATCTTCGGATCGAGCATCCTTGGATTCTTCTCAATGAAAAGATCGGATGATTCGCCGCTCGGAGTATTCTCCATGAAATGGCGTACCGCCTCGATCCATGCCTTTGTCATGGTTTCGTGATATTTCGATAGATCAACGCCATGGTGTTCAAGAAACGTTAGTAATGCGCTTCTCATGAATTGATGTGCGGTGTCGGTATCGTATACAGATAGGTAGACATAGGCCAGCCTTATATGCGCACGATGGTTGAATTCAGCGGGAGAGAATCTACAGGTCTCAAACTCCCTCCGAAAATCCTGATCTTCTATAGATGATAGGTGTTTCATCTTTGCTCCCCCCAGTAGACGCCCAACGCCGAATCTCACGCGCGTGCGTCCTCGCGCGTCGCGCGCTAAGTCCCGTTGGGCGACCTGCGAATGTTCACGACCGAGGACGACCGAAGAACAAAACATAGCCGTCAAGGTCCTTGAGCTCGAATCCCCGCAAACCGTCGTGAGTATCCTTGAGTGGTTCAGAAAATTCGACATTGCGCGAGGCAAACTCTGCCGCTAATGCATCGGGATCAGGAACGTAAAGGTAGGCGTCCCAGCGGGCCGCGGGCTCGCGCTTATAGTTTGGGAGCGGCGCTACGCCGACGCTCTTGAGCATGATCATTGCGCCGCCTCGGCGGACAATGCCGAAGAAAAGATCATCGGCGGGCCCCTGAAACGTGATCTCAAATCCAAGCCGATCGCGATAGAACGAGAGCGCCGCCGCGGCGTCTTGCACGATGAAGAACGGCGAGATGCCGGATATCTCTGCTTGGGTCATGTGAACTCCTTTCGGTCCTTCCCGCCCAACGGTCGCGCCGCGAACGGCCTTGCGAGAAACCATGAGAACTGCGCTGCGCGGCGTCCGCTGGAACGCTTGTTCTAAGCCTTAACCTGTTAGCCTGCCATGGAGCTGCCGCCAAAGCAGATGATGTAGCCGTCCGGATCCTCTACATAGAAGTCCTTCGTACCCCACGCGGTAGGCGTGAGCGGCTTCAGAATCGTGACGCCGTTGGCGACGCACTGCCTGAAGAAGCCCTCGATGCCATCCACACCGGCCGCGGCGTCGAGGTGCTCATTGTCGCGCCGGCGCCGACGCTCGTCCTGATTCTTCGGCGCTTCCTTCAGGTGTAATTCCAGTCCGTCTATATGGCCGATGGCGTAGAAGCCATCCCACGGCTCGCCGAATGTGAAGCCAAGCTTCTCGTAGTACTCAATCGAGCGCTCAAGGTCGTCGACAAGAAACTGTGGAGCAAAGGACGTGACGCGCGGCTTCATGGTTGTAGTCATTGATGCCTCATTTCATCCGCTAACGCCGCGGTTGACCCGGCGTGCGGAAAAACACCGACAGAACACCGAGCGATCCCTATGAAATCCGCGTGACACGCTCGGGTCGAACCGATTTCTGAACCGATTGCCGAACTAAGCGCTGAGCGCATTTGGAGTTTGGAGATTTGTCCCATACCGCACCGAGTGTTCGTGCTCAAGTAAGGCCCGAAAGGCCGACTATAAAATGGCCAGGGGCAAGCGCGTAGCGCGTCCCCCTGGTTCCAACCCTTATACCCTTTTAGCGCTGAGGGCGCGACATAGCCGCCGCGCCCAAGGCTCAATCTCGAGTTTCCAGAGCGCCAAAGACTATGCCCGGCACATCACGAGCGAATCCATGGCCAGTGCCGGCGGCGCGCTCGCGTGAAGGCAACGAGATAATCCGGTGCAAGAATCGCGGTCGCAAGAACCAGCAAGGCAGTCGCCCCGAGGAACGCGATGACAAGCCCTCCGATGTCGCGTCGAGACTTGATTGGCAATCTCCCGTAGTCCAAGACACTCCCGACCACGACGACGAGGTTGGCAAGCCAGGCAACGCCCTGGAGAATGAGGTCGGGTCGCGCCGGATTTTCGATGAGTTCGGCGAAAAGGGGCGACGCGAACATGGCCAGCGCGTTCCAGAGGCCTGCCGCGGAGGCGTCGATGAACTAGCCCCAACGACTCAGCCGGATGCTCAGAAGAAATCGCGGTGAGGTACAGAGACGCCTGCGCCAAGCGGATCCAGAGGATCTCGCGCACGAATACGGCGGAGACCGCGAGCGTGAAGATGAAGACGATACCGCCGATTGTGATCAGCGATTCTGGAGAAGTGAATCGCTGTCGGATCATCGAAACTAACCTCGTAACGCGATCGAGCATCGGCGCTTGAACGGCGTTGCGGCCTAACGCTCGGCTATGCTGCCGAGCGGCCTGCACGAACGTTGAACCTCGGAAAACTGGGATGGCGACCCCGCTATTATAGAAGCTCGACGTAGCATATCAACCGCGCCATTTGTTTCAATTCTTCGATGAATATTTGAATCGTCCCCGAAAGGCACATAGTCTCCTTGAAGGAGGCCGGACGTAATGGCCGGTCACTCTATAAACATCGCCCTCCTGACGGAGGCGCCCAGAGTTGCCATCTCTTTTGGGCAGGCGGAAGTTTCTGGACAACGGATTTGTGTTGGATGTTTGTTTTGAATGTATTGGCAGCTCTACAGAGGCGCCGTGGATATCCATGGTTTGTTTTGAAGGGGTTTGTTTTGAAGGGGTTTGTTTTGAAGGGATTTGTTTTGAAGGTTGTTTTGAAGGTTGTTTTGGGATGTTGTTTGTCCCGGAGGGACATATGGGAATAGCCCGCCAGTTCACTGGTGGGTGACTGGTCCTCAGTTGCTTGGAAGTGCCGAAGGCACGGCTGATTGTTATATCAAGAATTGCGACCTGAATGGCGTCTGCGACTTTCGATTTGATCGGAACATTGATAAGGAGTGTAATCGTGAGACATCAGCCGTCCCTGCCGGGACTAGCGACTTGTCTTGCGCCCTACCCACCCACCGATCAATCGGTGGGCTATTAATCACAACATCCCTTCGGGATGTTTTTTGGGAAGTCTCCGCCGAAAAGCTTGTCTTTATCAAGCGCCCATCCGCTTCGCGTCTCAGCATCCCTGTGCCCTTGTTCCACCACCATCTCCAACCTCTTGCCTCTCCCGCCTTCCGTGCGGATCGTGCAAAAGTGATCGAGTAATCAGCCATTCAGCTTTCGCTGTTTGATGAGGCGCTCTTTAACGGAATCAAGCGACTCCCTTGGTTCCCTGGATCGCTTGCGAGCTGTGAGACTATCGTAAACATCTTCCCATAGGTCACCATGCTTCGGAGATCATTTGTACGGCAACCCTTTCACCCTTGTCGTTGGTGAAGAATTGAATGCCTTCCATAGTCACTCCCAAGAGATCGTTTTCCGGCCCATCATACAACTTGCTGACATGAAGAACCGGTATTGGTTAACTTAAACATATGGCGCCTCGTTGTGGCGGCCAACGAGACGATCAACGGGGCCGTTAACAGCATTGCGAAGAATCATACGAACTTGTGCTGCACGGCTTCCGCCGCAATGGCTTGTTGGCGGCTCCGCCCTGCGCTAAGCCGTATCTCGTTAGGCGTGGTTTGCTAGTACCAGTCATTGGTTCTGCAGAAACGCCGCCACAGTCAACCCAACCGTCTTTGGCAATTTGTCTCAGAAGGATTGGCGAAATATCCCGGCCGGCGTGAAATGGTACTGTTGTGCATCGCCCATCTGATGGCGAAACTGTTTGTGAGAGCCGCGCTGTCGGACTTCTATGAAGCCAAGCCTCTCGAGGATCGCGACAACATCTTTTGGTTTCAGTACGGGATACTTGCCCATACTTCAAGCGACCTTCACGGTTTGAATACCGATAAACTCCCCATCAATCCTAGGCTCCCCATCCTCAAGCAGCATTTCTATCACTTCTCGGAGGTTCTCATTAAGTTCATCTAGTGTCTCAGACTGAGAGTGTGCACCGGGAAACCCAGGCACATATCCAACATACAGCCCTGTTTCAGGGCACTTCTCCACAACCGCAGTGAATACTTTCATATTCAATTCTCCGAGCCTAGCATATCATGCGCAGGATAGCGCCCAACGAAGAGATCACCCGGAGCGCGGGAGACGATCAAATTCAGATGCAAGTGGGCGATTCATAACAAACCACCTCCGCGCGCTCCGGTGAATCGCCCAGGGCGATGCGCCGTCACGGGCCGCCGCCGTCCCGCTCCCGATTAGATGGAACCCCGCGGTCACGCTCTCCTTGATCAATCCATGATAACCAAATCAAGACCTACATACTTCAGATTGTTCATTGGATGTTCCTCCTGGTGATAGGTTGACGGTTGGAACTTCAAGCTACGACCGAAGGGGCGTCCTTTCATATAGCGTTAGACCATCTTCGGGGTAATGCACACTTTCACCTGCTATTCACCAAGCACTTAAGAATAGGAGGCTGCCTCTCATTTGAAACACGGCCCACAATATTTAATAGACGCCGCATCTGCTCGCCCAAGCCATATCTCTGTTGCTGGCCTAGAATGATTCCTGAGTGCGGTTTGCCTTGCGCCAAGTACTCGGAATGAAGCTGTTGAAAGTCACCGATGTTAAAAGAATACAGGACGCGACCCTGTGAAGTAGCCAATTCAAGATGATCTCTATCTGGCCGCCTTACCATGCCTTGCTCAAGCGCCGAGGTCACATCAATGCCACGGATTCGTAAAGCGTGTACCAAGTCGCCATCCATTGCATCTTCGTCGCAGTAGAGTCGAATCTTCATCAGGCGGTGCGTTCTTCCCTTAAATATTCCTGTTCGATTCGGTCAGCTTCAGTCTCATCCGCAGCGATTTCGGCTTCGACCTCATCCCGGTTTGCGTGGTAATAAGCCAGCGCGGCATGAACCTGCGCCTCCGTCAGATGCCCATAACGACGTGCGATTTCCTCCGGGCTGTGCCCCAGCTTGTACCATATCGCAATGCGATGGACAGTAATCCCGGTGCCCGCGATGCAAGGTCTGCCATGTCGGATTTCGGGAGAGCTTACAATTAGAGAACCTATATCCGTACTCATAAATCTAGCCCCGCTTATCCAGAGAATATGTCGCTTTGGAATTATACACCAATAGCTAAATCGAGTCTGCGGGTAAGAGGGTTTAACGGCGCGCATCAGCGGGGCCGCATGCAGCATTGGCTTTCATTTGAGCGATTGTTTGCGGTCTCCGTTGCCGGGTAGGCCCGGCGGTTACTCGACCAGGCCCCCCACAGACCCGGACGTGCGCGATTGACGCATCCGGTTCCTCGGTGACCAGAGTCTCGGCACAACTCTAGCGCAGAACTTTTGCTGCCCTGCCGCTGCTTCAGATGTTATGCACGATCCTGGGCCGGGGCAGGGGAAGTTTCGTCGTCAGCTTCGCGAACTTCTCCACTGAGAGGTAGCTCTCGTTGCTCCGGCGACTCAACCAGTAACGCCATGCCTGCTCGACTGCCCGATAGAGTCTTTCCATCCTTCTCCCTTGGGCCTCGGTTCCCCACCTTCTCCTTGAGCAGCTCCTTCCTCGCTCAAGTTCGGTACTATGCTCAGCTACGACCGCCATCGTCCTTCTCGGGTCGCTTCACTTGTCGTTGGCTTCCCGATACCTTGCTTGCTCTCTTCCTTTTGTGTCCCGTTGCCGGCTCGCTGGATGGCGAAAGCTGCCACGCCAGCGCCAGCTCTCTTGTTAACCCGGTACCCCTTCTCTTCCGGGATTTTCGCAAGGAGACTTCTGGCTTTCACAAGTTCCCCAGTTACCCCTTTGGACGCATGCCCCGCTCTCATCAGAACCCGGTGGAGTCCTGGCCACTTGCCTTAGCGCAGCCAGGATTGCTGCCTTCCGCCGCATGCAAAGCGTCGGCTTTGGCCCCTTGCCAGTCTGCTCAAGAGGTTATCCTAGATCAACGACTATACTCATTTCGGGGCTCAATAACGCGGCCTGCATCCTCACTACTTCCCGGCTCCGCACCTCCATTGCTGGTTTAGTACGCGGGTTCGTTTCTGACCTGCTGGCTAGGCTTTGGTCAGGTCGGACTTGACCCTTATAGGTTCTCACCCACTGGGTAACAATGAGGAATTTCATGAGATTCCTCTCAATCCCAACGTCTCGGACTTTACTTGTCGCAAGCACACCTTTGTTAGGCGGCCGTGGTAACGCTATCCTCGGTTTCGGCGTTTCGTACCGAACTGAATCAATCTTCAGGAACGTTCAGAAAGACGACACCACGGCGTTCATGTTGTCTCATCATCGCTGGTCGCTTTCGCTCCAACGTGTCTCGGAGGATCGAATCACGAATTCTCTCTAACTTCTTTCTGCCAATTCGCGAGTTATGGCTGATCATAAATCCGCTCACTAAAAGGTCGTCTTCCAGGACGGCATGCGGTCGCTTTTGCATCAGCCATCTTATCGCGGCTCTCGATTGAACAGGGACCTCAAAATCTGCGTCATAACCATCATACTGCATTCTTACAGCAGAGATCGTCGAGATTTGGTCGGTTTTCAGTGTCAACACACCGGACTCCATCCGCACCAAGAACCTCTTCGTTGATAAGACCCTCGAGACATATCTCGAGACGGGGAATACCTCGGTGTATAAGTAAAAGGAGTGACGTTGGTCTTTCAAGATAAAATCCGCCCAGGCATCGGGATCGAGCAGGATAGTAGGAAATCTGGACTCCGCGTCAATATCCGGCACCTTGAAGAGGCCGGAATTCCACGGCACATAACCCACTAGGCTGCGACCATTCTTTAAGCGAATTCGGACCCCTCGCAGTGCGAAGCAACTAGTGCAATCAGCCGACACAACCTGCGTTAGGCTGAGCACGAGGACGGTAACCATAGAAGTTCGAAAAGCCCTCTTGAAGCGCAAGCCGCGCTGGAATATCAACATTGAGTCAACCCTCTTCGACGCTGTCAGGGTGATAGCGCCGGTCGGGTAGCTGGGCGGGATTGCTCCCGCCCAGCCCCCTAAGAACCGTGCGTGCGACTTTCACCGCACACGGCTCAAGCCTCTCAAAGGTCCCTCGCGAGACCCGCCGATGTTGTCACATCGACTTCACGATACTCGTCTGATGCCAACGCGCTTTCGCGGAGAGCTGCACCAGCTTAAACATCGGCTGTCATCTGCATTGCTCTCTAAATCGGTTTGTCAGACTCTCTCGTGACGAGACACCAGATGGAAGTCTGCTCGCTTTCGCGTGAGGTGATGTTCCAGAAGGTCAACCTCTATCCGCTCGACTACAGAGCGGCCTTCGCTTTCTCCATCTTCCCATACCCGCAGCCCGGTGGGCTTGCCTTGCGGCTCGCTGTCCTTAACCGATCATGGTTAAGGAGGACTACGGGCTTACCACGTTCCGGGTGAGTGCCAGAGTGGGTTAGGACTCGCCTCTCCGCCGGTGGCTCATCGTCTGCGTCAGATGAGTTAGGAACATCTGATCTTGGCCACGCACCATTTTGGTTCAAGCCTATGCCTATTGACCTTCATAGGCGTCAGCATCTTTGGCTTGTCGCGGTTACGACGTTTATCAGCGATTCACAATCTGTTGTCCTGTATCACTCGATCCTAGTTCCCGACCGCCTCGATGCTAGCAGTCGCAGCCGCTTCTCACGATTAAGCTGCCATCCTTATAGGATGAGGCTACATTGTCCCAAGAGCTTCGCACGCCGCCGTTGCCAACAGCGCACGTCTTGGTAGGATACCGATAGCAGAATATCGAGTTGTGTACTTCAAAGAACAAAGTCACAACAGCCACTCACGCGACTTCGTGTCGCACCCTAACGCCTCGCATCAGCGGGGCCGCGCGAGGCACTTCGGGAATCATGTGAAACTCGCTTCGCGGCCTCCGCTGCATGCGCTTGTTAGGTGCGCTTGCCTTTGCATAGTTCTTCTATTCGTGTCATTAAACTGCTCTCTCAGTCTGTTTCAGTTATGGCATCCCTTGAGACCGAATAACTATAATTCTCCTTTTGAACAGACTATCAAACCGTCGCTTTAGTCTGCTTTCTCGTTCGTTGGCGATCAGCTTTGGGTTGCTCTCTATCTCTTGAACTTTGCCACACACTCTGCGCAGCTCAGACTTGCTAACCTGCTTATTGTAGCTTAAGCATGTCTCATAGTTGAGGTCATATACTTGAGTCTCGACCAAAGCAAAAGGCACTTTCTGAAGAAGATTTATAGCCTCTTGTGGTAATTCAAGTATTTCATTTGTCACGTTATTTGTCTGGCAATCCATCTTACTCAAGTACTCTATTGTTCTTATGGTGCCAGTAGGCACTTCAACAATATCTTCGCGGGCAGCGGCGAAAACTTGTTCTTTGGGGTAACGGATCGTCTGAAGTTTGCGATAGAGGGTTAGCGCAGTCCACTGATTGCTTTTAAAATAATCTTGTATATCTGTTCCTGTAGTAGATACGTCATCAAATGAAAGCCTCCAGAAGAACCCATGAATTGTTGATCCATTCTGCAATATGATATTGGCTCTGTAAATGTGACATTCAGGACCTGCACTTGCAGTTGTTGAGAAAGCATTCAATGCAAGACAAACTCCAAGTGCTAAACATAATTTTCTGTTAAGTCGGATTTGCATATTTATCTCCTCTGCTAGCACCTAACAAGTAATTGAGCGGTTTCTGTTAATCTTTCCCATCACCGCGCCTGTCGCGGTTGAAGCTAAAAGTCGTTCCTTCTACCTTCACGCGATAACTCATCCTTTGTACATCAGATGGACGCCCCTCGCACGAGCCCTCCTGATTCGCATCGCGCGGCCTGAGTGCGAAATCTACTCCAAATCGAAACGGCTTAACAAGCCAATAGACGGCACGTATGTTGCTTTTTCTTTATATCATCTCTGGCGGGCGAGGTATACCGCTTCGGAGATCTCCTATGATCAACGTTGATCCGCAGTTGCTGGCAAGGGATCGAGCCCGACTCCTCAAGGATGCGGCCCCGGTCATCGAGCATTCCGCTTATGTCAAGTCTTGCTCGAATATCGCTCCGCACCTGGTCTAGAAGTCTCGGACCCGACATTGGTCTCCTCGTTCGGATTGTCCTGACCTGCGGAAGGCGGCGCCATTTCCTCTTTATCCGCGCCGTCTTCTTTTGAACGCGGACGAGTATAGATTACAAGCTCAATTTGCGACAAGCGCTCAATACGCTACGCTATCTAATCAGAGAAGACAGCAACGCGAGGTGTTCAGCCTTGCTTACGGACTATGTCGCATCGCGCTCTGACCCGCCGATAAAATCGAGGGCATATTAATCAAAACATCCCTTTGAGATATAAATGGCGGAAGATCACGCGGCGTTGTTCTGTTGATCTTCACGGTTCAGTCGTGCTTACGAAGATGTGAGAGATTTCAACGAAGACGGCCTTACATAAAAAGAGCGGAAGCAAGCTCCCTTACCGACCTGCCTCAGTCAGGATGCCAGGAATGCAACGCGCTGTCAGTAAGATCAAGTCAACGCCCAGCAGAGTCGAGCTATGCACGGGCAAGATCGACTCATGCGCCGGTTAGCCCGGATTCTCACAAATCGAGCAGCGGCGCCTGGCCGAGTATTTGAAATTGAACTTGATCAACTGTTTCTATCCGACTCTGGCTCGGAGAATTTTTTTCCGTACGAACAGTCTGTTTATAGCAATACTGCCGCTCGCCGTGTTTGGCATTGCTATCGGACTCCTACGACTCGAAAACCCCAAACGGGGTTTCAACGGTGATCCCAGGGTTGGCGAAGCCTCAGATGTCTGGATATGCATAGACGTGATGACCCAACCCTGAAGGGGTTGCAGCTCGTGATGCGGATACCACAATGACGAGTAGATTGTGCGCCAAATGTGCTGGGTCCCAAGGTAGCTGAGTACAGCAACCTTGGGCTGTAATATGCAACCCCATTCGGGGTTGGAACAGCAGGCAGGATGCCTGCGCCCCCAAGTGCGCAAATCTCCAAACCCAGGGTATTGAAAGCGCCCGCTCTGCCACACGCAGGCAGGATGCCTCGGGCTTCCAGGTGCGTCAAATCTCCAAACCCAAGCCGGGTATTAAAGCCGCTGCTCTGCTGTAGTTCGGTTAAATCGCTCCCAAGGCGCGCAGCATTTCAAAGTAGTGTTGAGGGACAATTTTCCATTTGCCGCCGATGTATTTGAGTTGGAATGCGAGTTCGATCACGCCGTAGAGGCCTACAACAATAACGGTGTCTTTCTCATTGCCCGCGCGAACTATTTCACCTGACGGCATGCGGTAGCTCTCACCCGACCGCGCCCGCAGCAGGGGCATCTCGAAACAGAGCTCGATGAGCTGATCGAGATCTCCAGGCGGAAGATTGTTTGCAGCCGTGTACTTTTCCGGCTCGATTTTGGACGCAGTCAGGCCGGAGAGTTTATCCGGCCTCTTTGCCATCATATAAAGCAGGAACTGTCTGGCGATCATTTCAGGATCGGAAGGCTTCTCCTTCTCCGAATTTTTTTTCGCGGCTGCGATCCAGAATCGGATGTCTACCTTCCAGCCGGATTTGGTAAAGATGACCGGGATTGCCCACAGCGCGCCGTGAAACGACGTCACATAAATCGTCTTTGCTCCTACAGGATATTGGGAGCCGGCGCTGACGTTAATCAATTCTCCGTCGACTAAAAACGGCATGACGCGATGCGGCTCCAATTCTTCGACTTCATGTTTGAGTTCGCTCAATTCCAGCGGGCTCAAAGGCTTCTTCGGCAATACCGCGTCACTCTCCGGGTCCGCAATAATCCACTTGCGCAGTTCGGCGCCGTCTCTCGAATAGATTGAATATAGAACCGCCCGAATTGATTTAATGAGATCCGCCGACGGGCCCTGGGCTGTGGACTGGCTTTGATCATTGGATTGCGCCGTTGCGAACGTCGCCAGGAAAAAAACGATAAGAGCGCCCATTATTGAGCCGAATGGCTTTGCCTTCATCGGGCACGATAATACACGAAAAGAACGGTTGAAGGAGGACTAATGGCGGCAGCGTAATCAGCGGCCAAAGCGCGTCTCTAGCTCCGGATTGTCAGACTCAGGCGCCGCGCCTCTCAAAGAGTTTAAGGATTGAAATCAGGGTCGCCCAAAAGTTCCGGATAGCAGACCTCTTCGGCTGGAGGAGGTACGCGGACGAGCTTCCGCGGCTGTTCTTGTCTATCGTCATCTGTCTCAACGGTCTCGGAAGTCGTATTCGTCTTATCGGCATCGTCGCAGGCCGAGGATGTCATCCTCAGAGCGATGCCGGCGTCATTGGAAAACTTGAGATCATTGACGAGAATGGCAAGCTTGAGCAGGCATTCTCTCAATTCACGCGCCGCGGCTAACGAGGCAGCTCCACAATCTGCTTCCCTGGCTGAGGCTCTCGCAAAAATGACTGCCGCCGAGAGGTTTTCGGAATTCGAAATATGTCGTTTCGCGATGAACTTGGCCGGACGCACTTTCCTCGAGGGATGATTCATCGCAACGGGAATATCGGTTGCGCCCCGTGCAGGATCCATCGGCTTAGCGCAATCGTCCATTTGATTCGGGGTTTCATAGTCATCGAGCGAGGAGCGGAATGAGGGCCAATCGCATGAGTCGGCTAATAGGTTGTGCTTGGGGAATTCATTGTGAGCGATATGAGTTTCACATCCCGGAGCCGGCAACGGTTCGGCCCTGTCATCGAGAGATGCGCCTCTGTCGAGCACATAAGCGAAGGGCCACCACGGGCCTATTATGTCGTTGACGCCAGGCTGAACGGCGGCTATTGCGGGATCGCTCCCGTATGAGTCTCTTCCGGACGAATGAAATGCAAATGAGAGTGGGATGGCGGTCAAGCTTACAAACAGGAGCGCCATTCCAAGAGGTGCTGCAATTCTGGTCTTTACCTTCAGCATAAGCCTCTCCGAACCTGATGCTCGAACGTCTGCGAAATGTGAAACAGCCAGCGGGAGCTAAAGCTTGAACACTAAAACGGCCGAACCCTGGGAAAGTTCAGTTTCTCTCGATGTGCAAATTACCGCCAGGATTCAAAGATATTCGGGACGTTAGTGTAACCGGCTCCAGAAAGGTTGCGCCTGTTCCTGAACTTTGTTTCGCTCAGAAAAGGGCCGGCTGCTCTCCCCGCGAGATCGCGTCGAGTCCAAAATGATCATAAGCAGCGGGTGTAACCATCCTTCCACGAGGTGTTCGATTAAGGAACCCTATCTGGATAAGATAAGGCTCGTAGATTTCTTCGAGCGCGTCCTTTTCCTCACTTATCGCCGCCGAAAGCGTGCCCAGCCCGACCGGCCCCCCTGAGAACTTATCAATAATGGTCAGTAGAATTTTGCGGTCGATTTCGTCGAGCCCGTAGGTATCCACCTCCATACGATTGAGCGCATCCGCGGCCACCGCGTCAGTAATCTTTCCTTCATAGATCACCTCCGCGATGTCCCTTACGCGCCGCAACAGGCGGTTCGCGATTCTGGGTGTTCCGCGGGAACGGCGAGCCAGCTCGCGTGCGCCGCTTTCGTCGATCTCGACGCCCAGTATCTCGGCCGACCGGTGAACGATTATCTCGACGTCGGATACCGGATAGAAATCAAGATGAAGCGGTATTCCAAACCGGCCCCTCAGCGGCGCGGAAATTAGACCGGCCCTCGTGGTGGCGCCCACAAGAGTGAACTTAGGCAGGTCGAGCTTGATGGATCTAGCGGACGGCCCCTGTCCGATAATTATATCGAGTTGATAATCTTCCATCGCCGGATATAAGACTTCTTCTATTGCGGGATTCAGGCGATGAATCTCGTCGATGAAGAGCACGTCGCCTTCAGAAAGATTGGTCAACAGCGCCGCAAGATCACCGGCCTTTTCTACAACCGGTCCGGCCGTGGTCTTGATATCACTTCCCATTTCGTTGGCGATTATATGGGCGAGGGTGGTTTTGCCGAGACCGGGCGGGCCATATAAAAGGACGTGGTCCAGCGCTTGCTGCCGCTTTCGAGCCGCTCTGATGAAGATGTCCAGATTTTCTTTGGCCTTCTGCTGGCCTATGTATTCGCGCAGCCATCTCGGCCGAAGGCTCAGCTCGAAATCGCGTTCTTCCTGGCTCCCGGAGTTGCTTGCAATCGCTCGCTCGCCCATGCGCTACCTCACGGCCGACTAGTTTACCATGTTTTCTGCTGATCAGGATTCATCTACAATGACGGAGTCCTCAAGATGGCAAAATCCGCGGAACAAGGCGATATATGGGAATGGCGCGCGTTTGGCGCGCCCGGCCGCGAAATTGTCGACGCGATTCAATCCCATCCCATCAGAATGGGTATCAGGGAAACGGAAGAAGAAGACCTCTACTTTGTTTCGCCCACTAGCGATCAAAACATAAAGCTGCGGCGGGCCCGCGATGGGTGGCTGCTGAAGGTGAAGCTGCTGCTCAAGACAAGAGAAGGCGCCGAGCTTTATAGAGAGACGCAGTCGATGATTCATAAGTTTCCGATCGAGCCGTCGATCGCGTATGAGGTCATTGAACTCCTCGAGACGAAAGTCCCGAGCGCCTCCGCGATTGCTGGAAGCCTGGATCGCGATCAGTTAGTCAGGTTGATCGCGCACTCTTCGCCTCCGGTAGATCTCACGCCCGTGCTAAAAACGCGATCTCAATTCGATTTTGGCAACGGATGGGTCGAGATAGCCGAAGCAGCTTTTCCGATGCGAACAGTTCAATCGATCTCAATTCAGTCTTTTGAGTTAAAAGAGGTCGATAGAATCAGGCAGGAAATTATCGGAGCTCGCCTTGAGAGTATTGAAGTGATGAACTACGTGATGGCCTGTAGAAAGTGGACGCATCCGCTCTAGTTCCAGTTCTAGTGATGCAGCCGGGATTTGGCCGTTGGATTTGGCTCCTGTGCTGTTCGAATCAGCGCACTGGAAAGGCGATACTCGACACGGTAGACTCAGTTTTATCCTATGCAGCTCTATGGCGCACACAAATTACCCGGAAAGCTCTTCATAGTCGAGGGAATCGACGGCTCCGGCAAATCGACCCAATTGAGCCTGCTCGGGCAGTGGCTGCGCCGCGAAGGCTACATGGTATTCTTCAGCGAATGGAATTCCTCTCCGCTGGTGAAGGCGACCACCAGGCGCGGCAAGAACAAGCACATGCTGACGCCGACGACGTTCTCACTGATTCACGCGACCGATCTTGCCGATAGAATCGAGCGACATATCGTGCCTGCGCTCAAAGCGGGCGCGATCGTGCTGGCGGATCGCTACATCTTCACTGCATTCGCGAGAGATGTAGCTCGCGGCGTCAGCCCCACGCTCGTGCGCGACCTCTACAAATTCGCGGTGAAGCCCACACGGGCGTTCTATTTTCGCGTGCCGCTGGATGTATCGCTGAAGCGAATCCTCGGAGCTCGGGCAGCCCTCAAGTATTACGAGGCCGGAATGGATCTCGAGATGACCGAAGACATCGAGGAGAGTTTCAGGCTTTTTCAAGGAATGATACGCGACCGGTACGAAGAAATGGTCGACGAGTTCGGACTGACCGTTATCGATGCGACGCGCTCGATCGAGCATCAGCAGAACGAAGTGCGGGCCATCATTGAGCGCGATCTGATCGACGTTCCCAAACATCCTGTCCGCAGCCTGGTGATCGAGTAAAGAAGCGATGCAGAACCGCGCCAAACACAAATTCGAATTCTATGGGGAGGGCCTACCCGCCATCGATCTGCACGAGCTGCAGGGAAGACTCATAGTCATTGAGGGGCCTGACGGAGTTGGACGGTCAACCCAGATCGCAATGTTGAAGCCCTGGCTGGAGTCGAACGGACACGCGGTGCTGGACACAGGCTTGACCAGATCGGAGCTGGCGGGAAAGGGCATCGATCAGGCGAAAGAGGGCCACACTCTCGGCCCCATAGCATTGACTCTCTTCTACGCCACCGATCTTGCCGACCGTCTTGAAAACGAGATGATACCGGCGCTCAGGGCCGGTTTCATTGTTCTCACCGACCGATATATCTATTCCCTGATCGCGCGTGCGATCGTGCGCGGGGCCGATCCGGAGTGGATCAAATCGGTTTATGGACTTGCGCTAAAACCCGATGCGATCTTCTACATGCGCGCGGAGGTAAACCATTTGATCCTGAGGGCGCTCAGCAGCCCGATGGGGTTCGATTATTGGGAATCCGGAATGGATCTGCATCTTGGCGAAGACCGCTTCGACAGCTTCGTCGAATATCAGAGCCGAATGCTCGCCGTATTTGACTCGATGATTGATCAATACGGCTTCAGCGTCATCGACGCGACCAAGCCCATCGACTCGATCTACAAAGATCTGCAGAGGCAGGTTGGAAGATTGCTGCGCGAAATGTAATCACCGCTCGGGCGGTGTCGGCCGGCGACAACACCTCAATGGCAGAGGAAACGCCGCTAACCTTTAGCCCGCATTATGAAAGCCCGCCGATTTCGGTTCACGATTACACCTAATCTCGCTTCGTCGGGCGGGCCCTCGCTGGAAGAGCACTCACCTGTAAAAACGTTGATGCGTCACGGAGCATCCTGCAGATCTTCCTGTGATGCGTCCGCCGATCTCAATATCGGCGGACGTACTTTCCTGAGGAGTCATGCACCCTCGGACGAAGGATATCAATCTCACCGTCTTTCAATCCGCAATATCACCCATCAGGGTATCGTCATCCCCGTTTCCGTCACTGTGACCGTCACTGTCACCGTCAGCAAAACCGGATTCCGTCGATTTGAATTTGAGCGAAGTCGAGCCGTGATTAGTGAGCGTAATCATCGGCTCCGATGAATCCCGTAGAGGGCACGATCATTGCTGTAGATTTACCGATCGGCCAGTCCGGTCACAGTGGCGTGCCAGCTTGTAGGCTCGAAACGAACCGGAACCAGGGAAGCTACTCTATGCAATCGTTTCATACGAGTTCCACACGGAGCGCGTGTAAGCCTCTCACGCTTTCCGTATTCCTAATCATAAGTCTGCTTATCGCATCGACGATTCCATTGAGGAGTTCGCGTGCGCAGGCGCCAGCCGCGCTCGATAAGCTCTCTCCCGCTCTTCAACAGTCGCTCAACAGCAGCGCTAATCTAGTCTGGTTGAACCAGTCAGGTCAGAGTCTCCGGGTTTTGATTCAAACACGCGGGCCGGTCCAAGCCTCGCTTCAAACCGCGATCGCGCTACAGCGCGGATCTATCGTTCGTCAGTTCAGCTCGATTAACGGTGTTCTCGCCCAGATACCACGGAGCAGCCTGCTGACTATCGCCGCGCGCGACGAGGTGGAGCGAATCACGCCGGATCATCTAGCTCAGCAGTCTTCCAGTCACCTGGAGACGGCTACCACGGCCGATCTTGTGCGCAATTACCGTCCGGCGAACAGCGGCTCAAAGCTGGACGGCTCGGGCGTCGGCGTGGCGATAGTCGACTCCGGAATAATGACCGCGCACAGCGACTTCGCGGATCTTCTATTCTCAAGAGCGGCTGCCGGGACGGACACGGTATCGCAGAACGGAAATCTCATCCGCTTTGAAGCGCTGCTGGGGCTGACCGGCGCGATCCTTCCGATTCTCGCCGGCAATCGAGACGGCTACGGCCATGGCTCCCATGTGGCGGGCGTGGTAGGCGGTCAGTCTCCCGCTTCGGGAAGTTCGCGGGGCTATATGGGCATCGCTCCAGGCGCTGCCTTAATCGACGTGCGCGTATTGGATCAACGAGGGCTCGGACAGACCAGCGATGTCATCGCCGGAATAGACTGGGTCATCGCGAACAGGCAGCGATACAACATTCGCGTGATGAATCTCAGTCTGGGCGCGGCGTCTTCGGAGTCCTACGCTACCGATCCGCTGTGCCGCGCCGTCAGACACGCCGTCGCAGCCGGAATCACCGTCGTAGCGGCTGCCGGTAATTTCGGAGCGACCTCGGCCGGGCTTGAACAGTATGGCAGCATAGCGGCGCCTGGCAACGATCCGACCGTGATAACCGTCGGCGCGGCCAACACCCACCAAACCGATTCGCGAGCCGATGAAACGATTACTTATTTCAGTTCGAGAGGACCGACGCGGGGTTATGCGGTCGACTCCGCTGGAACAAGAAGACACGATAATCTGCTGAAGCCGGATCTGACGGCGCCCGGAAATAGAATAGTCTCCGCGGAATCGAGCGGAGACTGGCTTGTCGATCAATATCCTCAATTACACGTCAGCGGCGCCGGAGCGCGCGGCTTCATGCAGTTGAGCGGAACTTCGGTTGCGGCCCCGGCGGTCGCGGGAGCCGCGGCGCTGCTCTTGCAGATGAATCCCGGCCTCACCCCTCCGATTATCAAATCGATTCTGCAATACACCGCGCAACAAGCGGCGGGCGCCAATATCGTACAGCAGGGCGCGGGACTGCTTAATATAGAAGGCGCCGTACGCGTCGCAGCCGCGCTCCGCACCGATCTTGCTACGGCCATCAGACTGAATACCATTAAGGTCGGAGACTCGCTCCTGCGCGGAAACACCTCCCTTCCTGCTCCCGTAACGATTGCCGCCGGACAGAGCTTCAAATGGGGCGGTTACATTTTTGCGGGTGGATCTCATCTGCTTGCCGGTTCTGATCTGATGACCCGTTATCAGGGCATCTATGATCCCTCGGTCGTGTGGGTGCGCGATCGAGTGACGGTTGATGAACGGCCGGCAAGCAGCATGAAACTTATAAGCTCCGGAGTCATCAACGCCGAAGTCATAGCCGGATCAAACGGTATCTTCGTAAATGGAGCGGCGATCGGCGGCGGAGTAACTTCGGGTCAAGGGATCGTTCTCAGTGAGGGAATTGTCTTGAGTGAGGGGATCGTCCTGAGCGAGGGCATCATTCTCAGTGAAGGCATAGTTCTGAGCGAAAGCATAGTGCTCAGTGAGGGAATCGTTCTCAGTGAAGGCATCGTCCTCAGCGAAGGCCTCAATCTTTCCTCGGGTATCGTGCTCAGCGAGTCTTGCAGCCTGGGCGAATCAAACTAAGGAAATCCGCGAATGCCCGCGATCAATATGTTCGACTACAACACAAAGGCCCGCGCCTACTGGTGGACCATTGTAGTTCTGGGAGCAGGCGCTGCTGCATACGGCATCGCCGGCGCCCTCAAGCTCGACAGCGGTTCGCAGCTCGGTGTTCTTGCGTTGACGATAGCGGTAGTTCCCGCTGGACTGGGCGCCATAGGCATTCCCGGAACAAAGAGCTCTATCACTCCGGGCGACTTGTTCGTATTTCTTGCGCTCCTGTTCTGGGGCGTTCCCGCGGCGATTCTCGTTGCAATCGTTGATGGAGTAGCGGGTTCATTCCGTACCTCGCGTCGATGGACCAGCCGGCTGGGCAGTCCGGCTATGCTCGCGGTAGCAATCCTCGCATCGGGCGGTTTATTTGAATTCGCGCTTACCTGGCAGCAGCGACGCGGCTGGAATGGGACGGCATCTCTGCTCGGCACGCTCCTATTGTTTTCACTCGTGCACTTCGCCTTCAGCTCGATATTGATGGCCGGACAGCTGGCCGTAAAGAGGGGCGCGAATCTATTCAAGCTCTGGTGGGAGAACTACGCGTGGGCAAGCCTGCCATTCGCCGCCAGCGCATCCGCGGCCGGACTCATATACATATCGATAGATCATTACGGTGTAAGCTCGCTGTTGGCGGCCGGACCACTCCTGGCAATTATCTTCATGACCTGCCGCCTCTACTTCAAGCAAGCGAACGAGCGCGCCAAGGCTGCCGAAACCCAGAATCTGCAGGCCGAAATTCATCTTCGCGAAATGGAAGAAAGCGAAGAACGGTTTCGAAGCGCTTTCAATCACGCCGCGATCGGCATGGCGCTGGTGAGCCCGGAGGGGAATTGGCTTCAGGTGAATCGCGCGCTCTGTGCTCTGGTTGGATATTCAGAGACTGAGCTGCTCTCGACGGACTTTCAAAGCCTCACTCATCCTGACGACGTGGAGCTGGCTGCAAGACCCGTAGCACAGCTCCTGGCGGGGAATTTACCGTCAGGTCCGGTCGAGCTTCGTTATGTTCACAAATTCGGAAATCCGGTGTGGGCATTGCTGAGCACGTCGCTGGTCGCCGATCCGAGGACTCGGCTGCCGAGATTAATCTTCCAGATTCAAGACATCACCGACCGAAAGCGCGCGCAGGAGCAGTTGACTCACAACGCTTTTCACGATGCGCTGACCGGGCTGCCAAATCGCGTCCTGTTCATCGATCACTTGAAGCTCGCTCTTGCGCGAGGCCAGCGCCGGCGCGGCCAGGTATTTGCCGTTCTCTTCCTGGACTTTGACCGCTTCAAGCTGATCAACGACAGCCTCGGCCATCTGACGGGAGATCAGTTGCTGGTTGCGATTTCGCGACGGCTCGAATCCCGCGCGAGGCCGGGTGACACCGTGGCGCGACTGGGCGGCGACGAGTTCACAATTCTTCTTGAGGAGATCGAGGATTGGAACGAGGCGGTTGCGCTCGCTCAACAGGTGCAAAGCGATCTGACGGTTCCGTTCAAGCTCGGCGACGACGAGATCTTTATCAGCGCGAGCATTGGGATCACGCTCAGCAGCGAAGGCTATCAAAAGCCGGATGAGATGCTTCGCGACGCCGACACCGCGATGTATCACGCTAAATCGCAGGGAACCGCTCGTTATGCATTATTCAATCGAGGAATGCACGCGCGGGCGAGAAAGCTGCTTCAACTCGAAACCGATCTGCGGCACGCGCTCGACCGGCGCGAGTTGTTCCTCGTTTATCAGCCGATTGTCTCGCTTCAAACAGGAAAGCTCGCCGGCTTCGAAGCTCTAGCGCGATGGCAGCATCCGCGGCGTGGATTAATCAGTCCGGATGATTTCATCCCCGTCGCCGAGGAAACCGGCCACATAATACCGATCGGCCAGTGGATTCTCTCGGAGGCGTGCCGCCAGATGAACGAGTGGCGTAACGAAAGCGCATCGCCGTTTCCACTGACTATGAGCGTTAACCTTTCAGGAAAACAGTTCGCGCAAGCTGACATCATCGAGCAAATACTGCTCACGTTGGACGCCAACAATCTCGCCGCCAGCCAGCTCAGACTCGAGATAACCGAGAGCGTGCTTATGGACAACATAGATGCGGCGATTACCACGCTTCGCCAGCTTCGAGACTGCGGGATACGGCTGAGCATCGACGATTTCGGCACCGGCTACTCGTCGCTGAGTTATCTGCGGCGGCTGCCCTTAGACACCCTAAAAATAGATCGATCGTTTGTGGCGGGAATGGTAGAAGACATGGAGAACGGCGAGATCGTCCGCGCGATCATTGCCCTTGCGAAGACGCTCGGGCTGTCGGTCGTCGCCGAAGGGATTGAAACCTCGGAACAGCTCCAGCAGCTACGTCAATTGAGCTGCCACGACGGCCAGGGCTTTCTGTTCGCGAGGCCGCTCACGGCGGAGAAGGCCGCTGAAATGGTAAAGCTGATGGGAACGTGGGAAGCGTTCAAGCCATTGCTCGAGGCTTCGACAATAGACGACCACGAATTTACCGGCCAATACACGATGTGAGCGATCTTCCGTTTACCTGGGATTACCTTGCGCTCTTCACCTTGCTTGAACAAAGACGTCGCACGTTTCGAGAACTGCCGCGATCTGCTCGATCACCCAGTCGACCTCAGCATCCTCGATTACGTAGGGCGGCATGAAATAGAGAACATTGCCGAGCGGCCGAAGCAGCAACCCTCGCTCGAGGAACATCGCCGCAAGCCGGGGCCCGATGCCGTCAAGATATCCGCCTGCCGAGCGGGTCGTCTTGTCGGTTACCAGTTCAATAATGCCGACCCCCCCGATAACACGCACGTCGCCTACATGCTCGAGTCTTCGCATCGACTCGAAGCCTTCGCGCAGTTGTCGCTCCAATCTATGAACTCGTTCTAAAACACCTTCGCTTCGAAACAGATCAAGGCTTGCAAGGCCCACCGCACACCCAAGTGGATTCGCGGTATATGAATGCCCGTGAAAAAAAGTCCTGGTTCGGTCGTCGCTAAGAAACGCGTCGTAGATCGCTTCTCGCGCAATCGTCACGCCCATCGGCATATAACCGGCTGTCAGAGCCTTTGACAGGCAAATGATGTCCGGGCTTATCTGAGCATGCTCGCAGGCAAACATCTTTCCCGTTCTGCCGAAACCGGTCAGCACCTCGTCCGCAATCATCAGCGTTTCATAGCGGTCGCAGAGCCGTCTCACTCCAGCCAGAAACCCCTCGGGCCAGACGATCATGCCGCCCGCTCCTTGCAGCATCGGTTCTATCAATACCGCAGCTACTCGATCGCTCTCTTCTTTCAACAGGCGCTCCAGATCGTCAAGACATTCAATTCCGCAAGTCTCTCTATTGAGCCCCACGGGACAGCGATAACAATAAGGAGCGAACGCGCGTCGAACCCTGAACAAGAGCGGCTCGAACGGCCGAGTAAAAGACGAATCTTCGCTTGCCGACATCGCGCCGACCGTGTCGCCGTGATAGGCATGATGAAGAGTAATAAATGTTCGGCGGCTCGACTGGCCTCTGTTTTGCCAGTATTGATAAGCCATCTTGAGAGCTACTTCCACCGCGGTCGATCCGTTATCGGAATAGAAGACCCTGGTCAGTCCGCGCGGCGCCAGCCCCACAAGCCGCTCCGCGAACTCGACCGCGGGCCGATGGGTGCAATTCGCGAATAGCACGTGCTCCATCTCACCAGCTTGTTTGGCGATTGCTTCGTTGAGCTTTGGGTGACTGTGGCCGTGGATGTTCACCCACCAGGAAGAAATACCGTCGAGGATTCGCTTCCCATCGTCGGTGTACAGATAGACGCCCTTGGCTCGCGCAATCGGAAGCGGCTCAGGCGCGGTTTGCATCTGCGTGTATGGGTGCCAGACGCAGGCTCGATCGCGAGAGATAAGATCAGACACAGAAGAACTCCCTTAATAAGCCGTCTCGGTCGAGTTGATCTCGAGCCCACGTCGCCAGAATGGACGGGGTCAAGCTGCTGAAGAGGGGCATCTCCGCCAGCACGGCGATCTCGCCGTAGCGTTCGATCGCGTTTCTATTCTCACGGTTCGGCTCACCGACCATTACGACGCCGGCGGTTGGTATCGAGCGGTTTCGCAATGCCTCAATTGAAAGCAGCGTGTGATTGATCGTCCCGAGCGATGAGCGAGCCACGATGACCGCCGGTGATCGGAGCTTCTTGATAAGGTCAATCATGAGACTGTTCTTATTGATCGGCACGAGAAGACCGCCCGCGCCTTCGACGATCCAGGAGGCGCTGTCTGCTCGCGGCAAGAAAAGGCTGAGAAGCGATTCGAGATCTATTTCGGTATTCGACAACTCAGCGGAAAGGTGCGGCGATAAGGGACGAGTTAGTCTTACGCCTTCATCAAATATTTCTTCGTCTCTGCATTCTCCAAGCGCTCGGACCGCGGCGGTATCGTCGTCGAATTCGATTCCGGTTTGAATAGGCTTCCAGTAGCAGAGCTTCGATTCGCTCCGATACCTTTGAATCACCGCCGCGGATACAACCGTCTTTCCGATGCCTGTATCAGTCCCTGTTATGAATACCCCCATAACGTCGGGCTCAACTCACCGCAGAGGGGGCCTCGCTCATCAAGCTGAGGCCGAGCTTCGACAATAGTGATTGATCCGAATTCGAGTCGGGGTTCGGCGTGGTCAAGAGCCTGTCGCCCAGAAAAATCGAATTCGCGCCGGCAAGAAAACAGAGCGCCTGCGCTTCGTCCGACAGCGACAATCGGCCGGCGGCGAGCCTCACCATCGATTTCGGCATAAGCATCCGAGCGGTCGCGATCATGCGGACAAGCTCCAATGATTCAACGGGGGTTTGATTCGCAAGCGGAGTTCCGCTTACTCGAACCAGGGTGTTTATGGGAACGCTCTCCGGGTGAGGATTCTGAGTCGCCAGTTGTCGGAGCAAATTGATGCGGTCTCGTCTAGTCTCGCCCATTCCGATAATGCCGCCGCAGCAGACGGTAACGCCCGCGCGCCTGACATGTGAGAGAGTCTCCAACCGATCCTGGTATGTCCGAGTGGTTATGATCTCTCCATAGAATTCGGGCGACGTATCCAGATTGTGGTTATAAGCGGTCAAGCCTGCATCCGCGAGCGCGATTGCCTGATCTTCGGTCAACATTCCCAGGGTGCAGCACACCTCCATTCCGAGCGCGCCGACGTTCCGAACCATCTCGAGCACCCGATCGAACTCCTCGCCCTGCGGAGCGCTTCGCCAGGCGGCGCCCATGCAGAAACGGGTCGCGCCTTGCGACTTTGCGTTTCGCGCGGCCTCCATGACTTCGTCGAGCTGCATCAATCCGTCGCGAGAGACTCCGGTCGAGTAGTGCGCGGATTGCGGACAATAAGCGCAATCTTCGGGGCAGCCGCCGGTTTTGATGCTCAATAGCGCGCAGCTTTGAACGGCGCCCGCCGCGTGGTTTGCTCGATGCACCGATTGGCTGAAAAACACGAGATCATTCAGCGGAAGCGTGTATATCCGTTCGATTTCGTCCTCACTCCAGTCGTAGCGGACGAGACTATACTCACCCTCGTTCATAGTTGTCCTTTGCAGTTTGATTGCACGCAGAACGCGGCACGGTATCAGATTCAAGCTGACCCTATCAAGGAGCTATCAAGGAGCTATCAGAGAGCCCGCCAGGATGTGCGATCGGGAATTCGAGACAGGAACAGGATTCGTTGTAGGAATACGATTCCAGACGGGATCGCGTCCTGATGTAACGCCATCCGTCTTGTGGTATAAAGCCGTGATATGAGCAAGCTGTTCTCGCGGTCCGAACTTGTCGAAGAACGCCGCCGGTTGAAAGAACAAGCCAGGGTTGTCGTTTTCACCAATGGGTGTTTCGACCTGCTGCACCCTGGTCACGTCCGCTATCTAGCCGAAGCTCGCGAGCTCGGCGATGTACTCATCGTCGGGTTGAACAGCGATCGCGCCGTGAGGGTTCTGAAAGGAGCGGGCCGGCCGATCTTAAGCGAATTCGAACGAGCCGAAGTATTGGCGGCCCTGGAAGCGGTAGACTACGTGACGATCTTCGATGAAGAAACGCCTCGCGAATTGATCGCGAGTATCCTGCCGGATGTCCTGGTGAAGGGCGGCGACTGGCCGGTTGATCGCATCGTTGGGCGCGAAGAAGTAGAAGCCTCGGGTGGTACGGTTCTTTCATTGCCTTACATGGAAGGCTCATCGACAAGCAAAATAATCGAGCGTATTCGGCGAGCTCAGGATGAGAGCGCCGCGACGTGAGTGCGAACCGTCTCGCCTAATGTTTGAAGGTTGTAACCGCCTTCAAGCAGCGATATCACTCGGCCGCCTGCCTGCCTGTCAGCCAGATCGAGCACCTCTTTGGTCATCTCCGAGAAGTCCTGATCTCGCAGCATCAGCCCTCCGAGCGGATCTCCCAGCGAGGCGTCGAAGCCCGCGGATATTATTATTAGATCAGCGGAGAATCCGGATTCTATGTGCTTGAGCGCGTCGGCGAACGCCTGGCGATGCGACCTGGCGGATGTGCCCTCCGAAAGCGGAATGTTCAGAGTGAACCCCTCGCCATTAGAGTCGCCGCGCTCGGTCGCTGATCCGGTTCCGGGATAGTAGGGATACTGGTGCGTGGAAAAGTAGAAGACCGAAGGATCATCATAAAAGATATCCTGGGTTCCGTTGCCGTGATGCACGTCCCAATCGATGATCAACACCCCCTCGAGACCGTATCGCTCCTGAGCGTATCGCGCGGCGATCGCAGCGTTGTTGAGCAGGCAAAATCCCATCGCGCGTCCAACCGTAGCGTGGTGGCCGGGAGGCCTGACCAATGCGAAGGCCTTTCTCGCTTCTCCTTCCATCACTTCATCGACGGCTTCCAGGGCTGCTCCGGCGCCAAGCCGCGCTACTTCAAGTGATTCGGGACAGATCGCGGTATCAATATCCACGAACGGAATTCCTCGCGCGCAAAGCGTCTGCATATGATCGATCAATTCCGCGGAGTGACAACGCGTGATGTCTTCGTCGTCGGCGCTGCGGGGAGGCAGCTTGCGCAAAGCGTTCCAAAGCGTTTCGTCCGCTTGTAAAGCCGCGCTGATGACTTCCAGACGTCGAGCGTTTTCGGGATGCCGCCGCGTATCGTGCTTGAGATACTCGGGCGAGTGAATGAGAGATGTCCTCATTCCGGCATTATAGAATCGTCCGGCACTCAACGAAAGAATCTTGCGCAAAAATGAATCGGAGGGATTGGATTAGCGATGATTGCGGGCCATTAATCGACTGTGATAGATTTCGAGGCGTCGACCTTATATTGAGTACGCGAGTCGACTTATAAAACCTTACTAACCCATCGGGGAGAACAAGCAATAATGGCTGAAGCCGCGGTACTGGAAACACTCGTCAAAATGGAGCCGATGTCGCACGGCCGCGCCGATCTTCGAAAGAAGAAACCAAAGATTCTCGCGGTCATACTGGACAACTGCACCGGTTGCGCGGGCTCGCCCGCGTGCGTGGAATACTGCCCGGTCGATGCGTGCATGTTCTGGGTTCCCGATCTCGACTACCCGCCAAACGGAAGAATAGAAGTCGATCCAAACCTGTGCATAGGCTGCAAGCTCTGCACCAGCAAAGGACCGGACGGCACCTTTCTCGAAGGCTGCCCCTGGGACGCCATCGAAATGATGGACGTTAAGGAGTGGGAAACAAGAACCGGGTTTCAGCTCAACCCATAGACTTAGAACTTAGTGGAGTATTTCTGTAGACGTACTGTGTTCGTGGAGATGCGGAAAATCCGCCGATCACTTTTTCGATTCGGCTCGTTCTCTTATATCAGCCGCGGTCAAGGCTGCTTGCTTCTGAATTCGCTCCGGCATTCCAGCGACACCGCGTGAGTAAACCGCAATTACCGGAATATCGGACGGCATACCAACATAACTCAAAGCTCGAAGCGCGCTCTCCACCTGTTCAATCTCCGGATAAAGCACCGCTATTTCGTCACCTTCATTAACTGCCGCCCCGTCTCCGACAAGCACCCGTTCTACGCGTCCGGCTTCCGGGGCTCGCTCCTCAACAAAGCTGCCGTCGTCCCGCTTGATCCTCAGCACAGGGGCTCCGGCTGCAAAGGCGGCGCCCTCCTTTACAATCACGCTCACCTTACCCGCGGCTTCGGATTTGAGCGACCACGGCTTCAACATAGCAACCAGTTCTTCGCGTCCGGCTGAATCGTTAAACCTGACCAGTTGCAAGGCGGCGTTGTGCCTGACTACTGGAACTGAATCGCTCAGCAGGCTGAGAAGCGCCTGGTGAAACTCCGCGCTCGAATTGTCCTGTCCCATTGTGACCGCCGCGAAGCTTCGAACTTCAGGGACCGAACCGCGGCTTGTTTCGATGATCGCCGGATACCATTTGTGCAGCGACTGATCTCCGCTGCCGATGCGCTCACCCAACTGCCATAATGCGTGCTGCATGTGACGAGGCTTCGCGGCATCGTGGAGATACTCGTCGAGTTGTTGATCGGAGAGAGGCCGGCCAAACCAGGTCCCATACCACGATATAAACGGAACTATTATGAATACCGCGACCACGATCAGTATGGCCCAGGGAAACTTTCGCCGAGGAGGCCGAATAGCCTCCTGCTCGGCGGCGGCTTGCTCGATTGTTTCTGTTTCGTTCACCGGAACGCTGCTACTCCTTTACGGTCACTCCGTGTGCATATACCATCCCGGACTTTCCTTTTCGCAAGGAACAGGCGCCGTTTTGATAAGCGGCCAGGAAGAGAGCTTCGTCGGATATCAATGCTTTTCTGAACGCCGAATTGTTTATGAATGCAGCGGCCCTCACTGCCGCAAATGTAAGCCCGGCATAAGCGACGAGCGTGGATGCCTCAACCAACCCGTTCAAGAGCAGATTGAAAAACACGACCACCGACACTGCTCCGCCGATGGTGACCCACTTAGCAATGCGCGAGGCCGGATCGGAAAAATAAAAGACCGCGGCCATAATCGGGAGCGCCCCGAACAACCAGTAATCGCGCGTCCAAAGCGCGGTTATTAACGATGATGCCGCGACCAGAATCAGCAGGACGGAAAGAACCTTGATCGAGAGCTTTCTCGAACCCGATCCGAATTGTTCTATCCAACGCGCGGCTGCAAGAGAATCAACCCCGAGAAGGTACTTCTTGTCCGAAATGGCCGCTTGAAGCTCTTCGAATGAATCGACCGGGAAGGCAGGGATGTCTTCGATTCGAACCCATCGTATTGATTCGTTGTAGATGTTTTCGCCTCTCACGGTTTTAATCGGTCGCATTGATTATAACGTCTCGCTCTCATGGCGAGAAACCGTGCCGGGGCGCCTAACTGACTTAGGAAGAGGATTGTTGTTGGAGCAGCAGATGGGAATTTACTGAATTACAAATTGGAATGAGGGGCCTAGCCTGCAGGTAGAGCTGCCAAGTGCTTTAACCCGGATACAGGAGCCTCATAAGCAGGTTAGGCCCGGGGTATTAAAACCTTCTCATGAGCTATAGACGGATTCCTTTTTAGAATTCATTCAAAAGAAACTCACCCGTTGTTCTTTTTGCAGGTTGCCTATTGATCATCCGGATGGGTAGAGGTGATATAACATGAAATAGACGATCACCCCGGTAACCGAGACGTATAGCCACATTGGAAATGTCCATCTTGCAATTCCCCGATGAAGATCAAACTGGCCTCGGCCCGCCCGCCTCAACGTAACAATCACGAAGGGAACTATCGTGACCGCCAGAATAGTGTGTGAAATCAAAATCGAAAGGTAGAAAGGCTTGACCCAGCCGGTTCCGGCAAACCGGGTGACTCCGCGGCCGAAGCCTACGTGATACACAAGATAAGAAATCAGGAAAAGCGACGAGCTTATGACCGCCCCGATCATACACGCTCGATGAGCAGCTAATTTTCTTTGGCGGATCAGGATAAAGCCTATGACAATCAATATTCCGCTGGTTGCGTTGAGAATCGCGTTAAGCGACGGCAGGAGGCTCACAGACATTTGCGGCCAGGTCAGGAGAGAATAATGCCCGCTCATTTATTAATTCGGGGCATTTCTATGTTTGAATATGAAAACAAAAACGCCGGCGAAAATAGCTACGGGCGGAAGTAACAGGACTACTACCGCCAGGTTGATGCCGTTTACCGCTGAATCAGGCGAGCCCTCCACCACTGCCTTGCACATCGCACACTGCGCCGGGGTTGATGCCGCGTTTACGGCAACAACGGCAACCGCAAACAAGGCAAGAGTGATTTTCCTAAAACGTCGTTTCATTTCCGTCATAATAGAAGGCTCGCAGCTCTTTCCCCCAAACTATCTTAAATGGAACAAGCGAAAGCTGTCGGGAAACAGGATCAACATCAAACACAAACATACTACAATGGCCGGAACAACCGTAAGCACCAGGCTCATTCGCTCGAAGCGCAAATGCATAAAGTACGCCATAATCAGAGCCGCCTTTATGATCGAGGCGCCCATCAGAATCGTAAGCATCAGATCGTTTCTCAACTGGACGTATCCAAGCAACACCTCCAGTCCCGTCAACCCGAGCAACGCAATCCATACGAGAATGAAGAGGCGATTGCTGACGCCGTGGCTCTCGCCTTCAACGCCATGAGCTTCGGCATGAGCTTCTGCAGCGGCTTCGGTCGCGGGCGGCTCATCGTCGATGACGAATTTTTCATGGAACCAGCCGGTTCTGATGCCGAAAAGAATTGGCGGAGTCGCAAACAGCAAGGCTACCAGAAGCGCCACGAGCACAAAGAACAGGTCGTCCGTTCCACCCCTGAACCGCGAGACGGCGACGTCCCAGGCCGCAACAAGCACCGCGCCGCCGGCCAGAAGCAACAACGTCATATTGAAAAACTTTGTCTCTTTCGACTGATGCTCCATCACACCATTCCTCCTCGAACCGGAACCTCCAACCTGTCGGCGACTCAGGACGGCTTGATCGACAGCAAATAGATCAACGGAAAGACGAACATCCAAACGAGATCGACGAAGTGCCAGTAGAGACCGCTTATCTCTACGTCCTCGTCGTCAAACCGCTTGATGAAGAGCGCAATTATGCCGAGATAGCACAATCCCGAAAACACGTGGAACATGTGCAGCCCCGTAATTCCGAAAAACGTAGCTCCGAACAGCGGCGACGCGCCCGGCCAGATTTTCAACCACTCTTCGGGGAGCTCGAACGCCATCAGCCCGTCGCCTATGAGATGTCCCCACTCGATCATGTGAAGGATTACGAATGCCGCGCCAAAAAACATCGTTGCGAAGATCCATTTTCGGGCCCGCTTTTTATCGCGTTTCTTTGCCGCCGATACGGCCATCACCATCGTCAAGCTGCTCGATAGAAGGCACTACGTCATCACGGATGAGAAGACGATGCTCGGGAAGAAGGGAAACGGCCTGGGCCACGCCACGCTGGATATTCGCGCGTAGCTGTAAGCAATCAACAACGCGCCGAAGGTCAAAGAGTCCGACATTATGAAGAGCCACATGCCGAGTTTCTTATGACCGACTCTATACGGCAGCGCGCCTCCGTCCCAATCCGAAGCCCCGACCAGGGGTTCAGCAGTCGCGTGCGCCCCAACCTCGACCATCCGTCACCTCCGTGAAGCGGTCCAATCCACCGCTCTCATAGATTCAAACTCGTCTTCAATTCCAAAAGAACAACAACAGAAATAGATAAATCCACAGCCCGTCCATGAAATGCCAGTAGATCGCTGTCACATCCACGGCGGCGCCTCGACGTTCTTCATACTGGCGGCGAATCCCTTTAAGCGTGACGAAGCATATTCCGAGGATTCCACCAATCAAGTGCAGCCCGTGCAGTCCGCTTAGGAGATAAAAGAACGAGCTATGCGGATTGCTTTTGATGAAGATCCCCTGCGCCGCAAGATTCCTGAAGGCGATAACCTGCCCGGCCAGGAACACGAGACCAAGAACCGTCGAGAAGGTCATCATTCGCCTGAAGAGGTCATCGGCGCCTCGTTTGAAGGCCCGCCGCGCCGCGTCTATCGTCAGACTACTGACGAGTATCACAGCGGTGTTCAGCCAGAGGATGCGCGGCATCACGAGCGGAACCCAATCGCTAAGACCGTCCTGGCTTCGCCACTTGAGCCGAAAAATGTATGCGCTGGTCAGCGCTACGAACAGCATCAAGATGCTCACCAGCCCCGCCCACATACCGATCCGGTACTTCTCGGGCTGGTAGTCGTCGCGGTCTCGGCCGCCCGGCCCGCCGTCTCCCTTGAACCCATTACCGCCGAGCGCACCAATGCCCGAGCCTGTTTTTACCGGCTCAACGGTAGTTACTGTCGTTCCCATTACTGCTCCCAATTCGAAATTCTTTAGCCGCCCGTCTCCGCGATTGCGGGATCGGTCTGCATTATGAAATCCGTCTTAGCGCCCGGCACGCTGTACTCATACGGCCCGTGATGCACCACCGGCTCGTGCCCTCCGAAGTTGTCATGGGGCGGCGGCGAAGGAACAGTCCACTCGAGCGAAGTCGCTTCCCACGGATTTACGCTCGCCTTCTTGCCCTTATACATACTCCAAACGAGGTTCGCGAAGAACAGTATCTGAACCGCGGCGGTGAAGAATGCCGCATACGAGACGAACTTCGTAACGGGCACTATCCCTTTAAGAAATTCAAAGCCTTCGCCGGTAACTTCATTCCAATGGAACGCGTATCTTCGAGGCGCTCCGGCGATTCCCATGATGTGCATCGGAATGAAGATCGCGTTTACGCCGATGAATGTAAGCCAGAAATGCACCTTGCCGATCCCTTCGCCCATCATCCTGCCGAACATCTTCGGGAACCAGTAGTAGGTTCCGGCGAACATACCGAAGATCGCCGCCACTCCCATAATCATGTGAAAGTGGCCGACTACGAAGTACGTATCGTGCAGTTGAAGATCGAGCGAAGTCTGGCCGAGGAACATTCCGGTAACGCCGCCGGAGACGAACAGCGATACGAAGCCTATCGAGAACAGCATCGCGGTAGTGAAGCGAATTCGCGCGCCCCACAGCGTTCCAAGCCAGTTGAAGGTCTTGATCGCGGATGGAACTCCGATAGTGAGGGTGACCAGCGAGAACATCATACCGGTCCGCGGGTCCATTCCGCTGATAAACATATGATGGCCCCACACGAAGAAGCCAAGGAGCCCGATCGCGAATATCGCGTACACCATCGCGCGATATCCGAAAATCGGCTTTCGCGCGAACGTCGCAAGGATGTGCGACGTTGCGCCCATGCCGGGCAGGATCGCGATATAGACTTCCGGATGTCCAAAGAACCAGAACAGGTGCTGCCACATGATAGGCGAGCCGCCCGCGTGTTCAGTTATTAGCTTGTCGTTGACAAAGAGGTTGGCCGGAATGAAGAAGCTCGTACCGGCTAGGTGGTCAAGGAGCAGCAACACACCGCCCGCGAGCAGCACCGGAAACGATAGCAACGCCAGCACGGCGGTTGTGAACCAGCCCCAGCACGACAGCGGCAACCGCATAAGCGACATGCCCTTGGCCCGCATGTTCAGCATCGTCGTAATGAAATTGAGCGCGCCCAGAAGCGATGCTATGCAGAAGATCGCGATGCTGATGATCCATAGAACCACTCCGTAGGTCTGCCCTTTCTGTCCGGATGCTTCGCCCAATGCGCTGAGCGGCGCGTAACCCGTCCATCCGCCAATAGGGCCGACCACTCCCGATTCAACAAAGATCGCGCCGATCATTACGAGAAGCGCTACGAAAGTTGTCCAGAACGAAAGCATGTTCAGTACGGGGAAAGCCATGTCGGCGGCCCCGATCTGAATCGGCAGGAAATAGTTTCCAAATCCTCCCTGCGGAGCAGTGGTGAGCACGAAGAACACCATAATGGTGCCGTGCATCGTGACCAGCGAGAGATAGAGCTCGGGTGAGATGGTTCCATCGGCCGCGCCAATCGGAAAGATGCTCTTCAGGAAACCGAACTGATGACCCGGCCAGCCAAGCTGGAGACGCATCAGCACCGACATCACCAGTCCGATGATCACCGAAAATATCGCCAGGAAATAGTACTGAATTCCTATCACCTTGTGATCGACGCTGAAAATGTATTTCTTTATGAAGCCGGTAGGCGGATGATGCGCGTGAACCGCAACCTCATGCTCTGCCATAACTATTTATCTCCCGTGAATCTTATCCGACTCTCTTCTCTCGATCGTGGCCGACGGCGCGTTCGCTCTCCCATTATTTTCCAACGCCCTTATCCTTCAGCCACTTTTCAAAATCGTCCGCGGACAGCACGTCCATATAGCTCTTCATTTTGTAGTGACCGGCTCCGCATAGCTCCGCGCACGCCAGTTCATAATGCCCAACAACCTGCGGCGTGAAGTGAACCCTGATCGACATACCCGGCACGAGATCCTGCTTGAACCTGAGGTTGGGCACGAAGAAGCTATGTATCACGTCTTTGGATTTCAAAATCAATTGAACGGGTCTGTTCGCAGGAACGGTGATGGTCGACGTGACTATGTCGTCCTTGGCCGCCGGATCCTTAGAATCGAGACCGAGCGGATTTCCATTCGAGTCGCTCATTTGAAGAGGATCGAGCTTGCCGAACGTGTCGTCCGCGCCGGCGTAGCGGAAGTTCCAGGCGAACTGTTGGGCGGTCACCTCAATCGTGAGCGCATTCGGCGGAGCTTCGTGAAAGTGCAAGCTCGCCCAAACCTGCTGGCCGAGTATTCCAAGAGTCACAAAGACCGCGGCGGTTATGGTCGTCCACGTCACTTCGAGCTTGTTGCTACCGTGGGAGTAAGTAGCGTCGCCCTTCCTGCTGCTGCCGAACTGAAAGACCACAAAGCCCAATGCGACCTGCGCCAGCACGAACACGATCGCCACAACGACAAGCGTGAGCATGAACTGGTTGTCCACCAGTTGTCCGTGCTCGGTGATCGAAGGCGGAAACCACCATTTGTGAACCGCAAACATCGCCACTGCCGCGATCGTAATGATCCAAAGCAGCAGACCGAGAGCTTTGCCCATATAGTCTCCTCAACTCACAATCGATTCAGCACCATCAATCCAAAGAGGGCAGGCAGATATAAGACCGACGCGAGCAACAGCCGGCGTGCCTGCCATTTTGTTCTCACCACCGCCGCCCGAACGCTGTAGTACAGGAGCATGCTCCCAAGCACGATGGCCCCGTACAGATAAACGCTTCCCGCGACGTGAACCAGCGCGGGCAGCAGGCTAATCGGGAGCAGAGCCAACGCGTAGATCACGATCTGCTGGCCGGTAACCCTGCAATCCGGTTCGATAACCGGCAGCATCTTTATTCCGGCCCGCGAGTAGTCATCTCTGTACATCCAGGCGATCGCGAGAAAGTGCGGGAATTGCCAGAGAAACAAAATCGCGAAGAGAACCCAGGCCTCAATGCCCATCTCGCCTCGGGCGGCAACCCATCCTATGAATGGCGGCATCGCGCCCGGTATCGCTCCAACAACCGTCGAGAGCGATGTCCGAGTCTTCAGCGGAGTATATAGAAAGAGGTAGCTGGCCAGAGTGAACACGCCGAGCGCGGCCGTCAGCGGATTGATAGCCAGCGCCAGATAGACAGTTGCGATCACGCATAGCGCGGTTCCAAATAGAAGCGCCCGTGCGGGCGAGAGCTTGCCGGAGGGCAATGGTCTGGATTCCGTTCTATGCATCAACCCGTCGAGCTCACGTTCGATGTACTGGTTCAGCGCGCTGATACCCGAGCATAAGAGCGCAATCGCAACCGAGAGATTCCCAAGATCACCATACTTCATCGCGCCTTTCGAGCCCAGGCAAAAGCCCGCGGCGGCCGTAAGCACGACCAGCATCGTAATGCGAGGCTTGGTCAACTCGAGATATGCCGTCGCCAAATCGCGTCCACTCGCGGCAGCGACTGACGCGGGAGCATCGATTCCGGAGCTGACTGAAGTTGAATTCATGACTTAACCAAAAACCGTGCGTCACTCGGCCAGGGCGCGCGAACGGAGCTCGAATTGCTCGGATCGCGAGGCCAGAATCTGATTGCTTCGCATCGCGAGCGTCAATACAGCCGCGAGCGTGAGCGCGCCCACTACGACGTGGGCAACCGTAAGCGAAACCATCGGTTCCAGCGGCTGGGCTTCGGCGGTCGATCTGACTCGAGCTACATACGCGGAAATTCCAAGCATTATCTGCGCAATCAAAAGACCGAACGCCAACAGAGCCGGCTTCCGAAGATATGCGTAATCGCCATGATCCCGAAGCGTGCGCGCCGTAGTCACGGCAATCAATATCGTTACAACGACTGCGCCGGCGACGTGTGGAGTAATTCCGAAAGCGCCGTGTCGGAAGCCCGCTCCTAATACAAGCTGAACGAGGACGGCTCCGACCGTAGTCGCGGACAGCTTGGCGAGTCCAATGCCTTCTGCATCCGTTCTCGATTGAGCCGCGGTGTTCCAACTTCGCGAAGTAACGATCGCGATTGCTACGACCAGAACAAAGAAGCTTTGCGCTATCAAAGCGTGCGGCACGGCGATCTCAGCCTTATGGGCTGGAAACAGGACCCGCAGGCCTCCAATCATTGCTTGAAGAATCACGCCGCATAACGCAATTGACGATAGCATTCGGAGCCGCTTCGAAGCCGACTTGCTGAGCCACACGGCCGCGGTAAAACCGGCGGTGAGAAAGCCCACAGCGCCGGCTATGACCCTGTGCGAGAACTCGAAGCGTACATTCGCCTTGAATTGATCGGAGCCGATCAGCCAGCGTCCGAATGATAACGGCCAGTCCGGAACCGAGTCGCCTGCTTCGTTGCTGGTTACAAGCGCTCCCGCGACCAGCAGCACGACCGTCGCGCAGGCCAGCGCCGCCGCCGCCCTATGCAACCCCTTGTTTACTCTTGCCGCTGTCATTCTTATAGCTGCCTTTTAGCTGCTCGCTTTTATCGCGCTTGCGCTGCTCGTTTATAGACTCAGGAAAGTCCGTTTCTTACGGAAGAACCACTGTGGCCATGTTCATCGACGTAGGCAGATACGCCGTCTTAGCGTTATAAGTAACGTCCTGCGTCACCGATCCTTTTGCAGTCACCTTGATCTTTTGAGTCTGCTCGCCGAGATCTTCGTGCCACGTCACCAACGTGTAGTCGCCCGGAGGAACATTCTTGATCGTAAAGGAGCCGTCCTTTCCGCTCACCGCATAAAAGGAATGTCCAAGCACGCCTATGTAGGCGGTCATCCAGGGATGGACATTGCACTTCACTTTGATCAGGGTCTCCGGCCTCGAAAAGCTCTTGTCTTTGGCCCCGCTTCCCGGCGCCTGGGATTCATTCCACTCCTGATTCTTTGTCGGCGTGGGATGAATATTGTGAGTGGTAGCGTCGCTGTTCGTAATCTTGATGTCCTGCTTTGCCTGCACGCCGAGAACATGCGGGTTATAGCGGCAGCCCCTCTGATCGAGCTCCGCGGATTCCGAAGGGACCGGGTATTCGTACTTGTCCGCCGGACCGCCCTTCAAATACACGAACACATTTTGCACCTTTCCATCGCTGACCATGTAAGTCTCCGTCTGCGGATTCGAATTGGCCTCTCCGCATTTGGCGTCCTGGCCCATGTCGATTCGCTTCGGAGCGGGCGCAGCGCCGGTCAGCATGATCTTTCCGGTAACCGTGCCCTCGTCGCCGTTCGATTTGTAAGCGGGCTTCTTCGTCTCTTCGGTCTTATCGCTCTCATCCGCTGCTTTTTTCTTCTTGGGACCGCACGCGACTATCAAAAATGCCGCCATGAATATGGCCATCCACAATATCATAATGCGCTTTAACATTGTTCTCTCCTTCTATAAAGACCGCTACGAAGACCCGCTGAAACGCCGGTGATACGTTCGACTCGGCGACGAACATCAACCTCCGGCCTTAGTCATTGCGTGATCGGCAGCGGGACGGCGAATCCATGCCGTGGACTTCGGCGCCGGGGTCGGCGTTCCGGATGTCGCCGCGCTTGCGCTGCTGCTCAGACGCCTCTGCTCGTCCGGAGTAATTTGGAACATATACCGGACCAGCAGCCGCGGGTGGTCTTTGTCATAAGCTTGAAAGTCCGGCGGCAGCGCTCCGTTCAACACCCAGCGATCCGTCTGCGCGTCGTGCTTGAACAGACCCGACGGCATTGAGGTTCCCGGACTGATCAAGGCTGGATCGAGCAACCATCGCCGAGTCCACTCAGGTTTCAACCTCTCTCGGGCGAGCAGGAAGTTGGGCGCCGTGGCGCGAGCATCATGAGCGGCATCGCCCGTCATATGACACTTGAGACAGGGCGCGGCCGGCGAGGTGAATAGCGCTCGCCCCAGCGTCTGCTCTTCTGTAGTCAACGGATCGAGCTTCTCCGGAATGTACGGCTGTGTTTGCGACGAGGCCCCCATAAAGAAATTCACGAGAGCCTGCAGCTCGTTAGGCGAGAAGTTGAAGGTCGGCATTCGCACCCGTAGATACTGCCGCACCCCGTTTCGATTCGCGCCCGGTTGACCTGGAAGAGCTTCGCTCGCCTCCCCGCCGGCGGCTCCCGCGCCCTTGGCCGCCGTGCTCTTTGCAGCCGCGGCGCCGCCGCCGGTCTCACCGCCGGACAACGATGGGTCTTTCAGGAATCGCAACAGCCATTCAGGATTGACTCGCGCGCCTTCGCTCGTGATTCGAGGAGGCAATTGTTCCTTGGCGTCTCCGGCATACATGCTCAGACCCATCAAGATCGAGTCCTGACCGATGAGCACATTGTGGCAGCCCATGCAGTTGTACTTCTTCACCACCCACCAGCCGTTTTGCACATCCTTCTGCCCGCCTTCCGGCTCGTAGCGAATCGACGTCGGCAATGTCGACTCCACGCTTCCAAGCAGAAACGTAGTCAACGCGGTGATGTCCTTTTTCTCGAGAAAGATGTTAGGCATCTTGAGCCGATCTTCGTGCGTTTTCTCTTTACCGAGATCGTAGATAGACGGGCTGGCCAGCTTCCGTTCAAAGAAACCCTTGTGGTTGTACCAGGGTTCCGGCGTTTCCGTCTGCGATAGCGGATCGTGACTCGCCTTGGCATCGTGCGTGAGAGCCGCGAAATCGAGCCGCTCTATGGGCTTGCTCCCTTCCTTGGTCAGCTCGGTTCCAATCCTCTGCTCTTCTTCGAGCCCGCGAATCTCGTGACAGCCCGCGCAGCCGTATGTTCGAACCAGCTTCTCGCCTCTTGCCTTGAGCGAGACATCTTCCATATACGGTGCGGGAGCCAACTGATAATCGCGGCCTTTTTGAGTCATCAGGAATGTAGCGATGTCTCGCGCATCGGCCTCCGACAGCCTGAAATTCGGCATCACGGTCATGTTTTGGATCTGCAGCTCGCGACCGTCTATCGGGCTTCTCGAGTGATCCGCGTCGAAGACGAACGGCAAGTTCTTCTTCTTGTAATCGTCGGGGGTGAGATCACGCTTAAGACTCGGGGAGTAGGGCGCGGTTCGCTGCCGCGGATTGTGAATCCAGCGAACTATGTAGTCGTAGTTGGCCTTTTCACCAACGCGAGAAAGATCGGCGGCAAAAGTTCCGCCTACACGGCCATCCGCCTCGCCTACCAGCTTGCCGTCAATTGAGTGACAGGCAAGGCAACCCAGAGACTTGAACAGCTCGCGTCCATGGTTAGCGTCGCCCAACGCCTGTTTTGGAAGCGCGGGTCCGTCGATCGCCGACTGCCACAAGAAGGCGGAGATTGCCTGGATTTCGTCGTCATCCAGTCTGAAAGCCGGCATCTTGGTTCCCGGCCGAAACGCCTGCGGATCGCGAAGCCACATCGGAACCCAATCGCGTTTCAACTTCAGCTTGACCTCTTTGAGGTTCGGGCCGACTTTTTTCTGATCCTGCATCAGGTACTTCGACTGGATATCGAGTTGATCTATCTTGGCTTCAACCTGGCTGATCGTCTGCCTGAGCGAATCGGCCTTGTGTAGGAGTGATTTGGCCTGCTCGTCGTCGCTCGCGTCTTCGGCGCCTTTCGTCACGAGTTTGATCTCGCGCCGCCTTGCGTCAGCTTCCATCTCGAGCTGCTTGATGTTTTGTCGCGCGCTGGCAAGCGCATCGGTCTCGCGATCAAAGCCCTCGTAGCGATGGCATCCCATGCAGCCCCGGTTGGCGAAGAGATCCTTGCCCGCGTTCAGAACATCAGCTCCAGGAACCACTCGATCGCGGTCGTGACACTGATTGCATCCGGCTTGCACGTTCTCTTTGTAATACATCGGCCACAGCCAGTGTTCGTAGCGACCGTGCCCTCTTTCAACCGAAGTCGTAGCGCGGCCGTTGCCGCCATGGCAGGTCGAGCACCCGAATCGCTCCGGATCGTGAGTCTTCAACAGATCCTTGTCCGGGTGCGAGACAAATGCCGCTTCGCCTCCCATCGCTCTCTTCGTGAGAACGAGAGGCTCGCGTATTCCAAGGTGGCAAGACTCGCAACGGTCGACGACGTTGGCTTCCGCGAGATTGATCTGCTTGATGTCGAATTTGAAATCATCCGTGTACTTCTTCTTGAGTCCATTTATCTGCTGCAGGCTCAGGCCGACCATGTTCTCCTGAACATAGGATTCGAGCTTCTTTCGAATGTCGGTCTCTTTCTTGGTCGCTTCGACGCGCTCGGCGGAGAGCTTCGCTTTCTGCTCTCTCAAATTGTTGTAGAGGTCTTCGAGCTGACCGAAGTTATAGCTCTTTGTTTCGGTGGCGTCCGATCCTTTGACCGTATGCAGATCGAACTTTTTCGGCTCAGCCTTCACATCCTCAATCTTCTCACGAAGAGATCGCTTTGCGCTTTCGCTGTCCGAGATTTCGAGCTGATAGGTGATCGCGCCGATCTGGGCGCGCTTGTCCTGGAATGGAGGCGTGACGTCGTTGAGCTGAACGCCGGTGAAGTTGATATCGGAGTCGATCTCTTTTACCCGGTCGGCGGATTCAGCGTGGGCATCGGCGGCCTCTTGCTCGAGGGACTTGTACTCGTCGCTTTCCTTGAGCTCCTTTTCTGTCTTTTCAGCCCTTGGAGCTATCGTATCCAGATAGTCGGTGTAGGCGGCGACGAAATCCTTCTGATACCCCTTCCACGGACGCTGGCCGAGCAACTCATCGTAGAGCGACCAGATCAGCGAAATCACCATAAGCAACGAGAATATGAGCAGAAGCCCGCTCATCGAGCTCTCGGTGATCGGATCGGGCTCGGGTGTCTCTACTCTCTTTTCAAGCTGCTCGCTTTCGGTGTTATCTGCCATCTTCATCTCCCGGACATCATTATTCCAGCGCTCCATTCCAGCGCTTCGCGGTCAACCCATATTTCACGCTCAACTCATATTTCACGCTCAACTCATATTTCACGCTCAACTCATATTTCACGCTCAACTCATATGTTGAACCACGGAGTCAATAGTACATACTTGATTCGGAATACCTGCCTGATGAGCAGCTTGACCGGCATGCTCAGCAGAATCGAGATAGCAAAGAATTGGAAGACCAGGTACTGCAGCATCGTGGTGCGCTCGAATATTTTCTTTTCGAACTTGCTCCAGGTTATCACCAGATGGATAACAAGCCCGGCGATGACATAAAAGGCGCCGACCACTACCAGCCCAAAGACCGCCTGCCAGGGCTGCGTCTTGATCCCGAATAGAACCGGCAAGTCTCGGTTTACTTCGTAGACCGCGGCGTTGTGGTCCCACGTCGTACCAGGCCAGAACCAGACCCATCCCGGTCCTCTTATAAACGTGCCGATAAAAATCAGCGCGATCCACATCAGGAAACCCCAGCAGAACGCGCTTACCGCCACCTTTCGCTGTTTCCACGTATAGTAGCCGACTCCGAGCGGGTTCGAATCAACGTACGGGAACGCCATCAAGCCGATGATTATGAGCGTGGGCATTACCACGCCGGCGATCCACGGATCGAAGTAGACCAGCATCTCCTGCAGCCCGAGGAAGTACCACGGCGCCTTCGATGGGTTCATCGTCAGGTTCGGATTGGAAGGCTCTTCCAGCGGCGCATTAAGAGTGATGGACCAGACGAACAGCAGCACCGTCACTATGATCGTCGCAAGGAATTCGACCCGAAGGAGAAAGGGCCACACGTGAACTTCCTTGGTCCAATGAGGCTTCCACGGCCAGGTCTTGCGATGATGCGTCTTGGCGAGCGCGGTATCGCCTTCAAGCGTTTCAGCGAGCCGGTCGTTGGCCCGCGCTTGCCTGAATCCCAGCCAGGTAAAGAACGGAACCAGGAATAACAGCGCCACGATTGGCACGTTATCCGGCGCCGAGGCTATCGTCCACAACTGTCCCCAATCCATAGTCGGCCCCTCTTCGTGATCAAGGATTCTCTTGCAATACTCCGGGTCCGGGCAGGCGATTCGACCCTGCCGCGTGTTCCCTTCCCTATTTCACTGACTGCTTGACGGCGCGCGCGCCCGGACTCTTCATTTCCGAAGTCAGAGTGATCGGCGCGGGCCCCGAGATACCGCCGTCCTTTCGAACGCGCCAGAAATGAATCGCCATCAGAACGCTCGCGATAACCGGAATCGCTATGCAGTGCCAGATGTAACTTCTAAGCAACGCGTTCGCGTCGACGATCGAGCCGCCCAGCAACGCGAATCTGACGTCGTTATATGGGGTCATTCCGAGCTGCGGTCCGAACGGTCCTTCGTGGCCGAGCCCCGGCGTTCCACGGGCCATGTTCGTGCCCACGGTGACGGCCCAGAAGCCGAGTTGATCGTCGGGCAGCAGATATCCCGTGAAGCTCAACAACAACGTCAGCACGAGAAGAAGCACGCCGACGCACCAGTTGAACTCGCGAGGCGTCTTGTAGCTGCCCGTTAACACCACGCGGAACATATGCAGCCAGGTCGTGATCACCATCAGGTGCGCGGCCCATCGATGCATGTTCCGGAGGAGTTTGCCGAACGGCACGTCGCTTTCAAGGTAGAGAATGTCGCGGTAAGCCTGTCCCTTCGTCGGATGGTAGTAGAACATCAATAGGATTCCAGTGAAGGTCAGTACAATGAACAGGTAAAAAGTTATACCGCCCATTCCCCACGTATAGCTGAACCGGGTCGCGTCGCGATTGATCTTGGCCGGGTGGAGGTGCAGAAACACGTTCGTCAGCACTCCGAGCGATCGGCTTCGCGGCGTAGGCTCGTGCTTTACGCGAAAGATCGATTTGTATATCTGAGTCCGGGTCGGGTCCTTAAGGTTCTCGAGCTCTTCGCGAATGTTCTCCTTGGAGCTCTTCTTCTTCAAGAGATCCAATTCATCTTTTATGTTGGCCTTGAACCCGGATCCCACAACCTCCAGCTCGCTGCCGGTGGCTTTCGACTCGGTCTTTGCCGGCTTATCGGATTCCATTATGCCCCCCCAGGCTCTTTATGCTCTTGTTCTGCTTATTGTGTTTCTAGCTTGTTGTGCTTCTAGACTGAAATGTAGGCGCCGCCGGTTCCTCCGGAGTCATGATCGTTGAACTGGCTGTCCTTGCCCTTATCGCGTTCCCAGCTATACAAGCGAGCCGTGTTGACGACCAGTTGGCCTTCGGCGTCGAGTTCGATGTGGGCGCGATCCATCGGGCGAGGAGCGGGCCCTTCGAAGTTTACGCCTTCGCTGTCATAACCGCTTCCGTGACACGGGCATTTGAACTTGTTTTCGCCGGCCTTCCAGTCGGGAGTGCATCCGAGGTGGGTGCATCGGGCATAAATCACAAACAGCCGTTCGGCGTTGCGAACTACCCAGATGCGGTACTGCTGTTGGAACTTCGTGTCGACGCCGATGCCAAAATCACCGGGGAGACCGATTCTAAATACGGTATTTGGCTCGAAGATAGCACGAGGCAGGAAGAACCGCAGGAACATGAGGAGGCAGGCGACGAGGAAGCCCGCGACGGAGGTCCAGATAATAGTGCGGCGGAGTATCCTAACTTCACCGGCTAAAGACGCGCTCTGGACGACTTTGGTTCGCGCTCCTGCCGAGGTTCCAATAGCGGGCTTGGACGGCTTGGCTGGTGCTGGTTTTTCTGGTTTTGCTTTCTCTACTGGTGCTGTTGCCTCAGATTTTCCCTCGTTTCCCACGTCGTTGCTTGCGTCGTCTACAGTCTCCATGCTGGCAGTCTCCATGAATGCGTCCGTTGGAACGGCCCTTATGAATAATGAATGATGAAGCGCTTGGAGCGCTCCTGCGATTTATACGGTATGATTGGAGGCGACTGCTGGTCATTGCCGAATCTGCTCTGAGAACTCTACCCGTACCCCGGAACTGATTATTCGGTACTGATCTGCTTGTTGTGAAGAACCATCAATTAACATCTTCTTTTGATCTTTGTCAAGCATGCGGAAATGGGATTCTGAGCGGGAATCCGCACGGCTCTGGACATTGTTCTCCTACCCGATCGAGAGTTCCTGCTTTATATAAGGCGTGAACATATCCTCCCTCGCATCCGGGGGCTGCGCTACGCTGGCCCCGGCTATTGACGCGTTCCCCTTCAAGGAACATAGCCCTCCCCGGTTATCATCTACAGCCGGCCGGGTTGCCGCCTTTGCGAAGAAGCAAAGGCCAGTATCGAGACATCAGGACTGGAACATCTCTTCACGCTTGAAGAGATCAACATCGACGACCATCCCGATCTTCAGGAGCGCTACGGCTATGATATTCCGGTCGTGTTGATTAACAGGACAAAGGTGTTCAAACACAAAGTGGAGGTGTCGGAATTCAGGCGCAAGCTGCTCCGATTGAGCCGACACACCTAATAACACTCTCAGCTTATAATATGACGGTCGGCGCCCTGGTATTGAATCGCTCAGGAGCCCAGAACCGCGGGCTCGTCGGGCTCCTCCCGATCTTTTCTCTGAGCCAAAGCTTGTCCGATATGTTCGTCGGCTGCCGCCCTTTCCTCGCCGGTCACCTCCGAGATCTCGCAGACCAGCATTCGCCTCGCTTTCTCGAGCGTCCGCAATTCACCCTGTGTCAGCGACCTTGCGCACCTCAGGTCGGTTAGCGATGCAACGATGTCGGCGAGATCAAAGGGAGAACCGGAGTTAAAGAGCTTCAAATTCTCCAGCGCGCGCTGCTTCCAGGTTCCGGCTGATTTGACCGTCTTTTTCAGATGCGCCAGGAGTCTTGGAATCTCGGATGTCTCCATCATCGAACGGACGCCGATGGCCTCGGCTTTTTCCACCGGTATGAATAACTCGCCCGCGCGATCATCGTCGAGGACGATCAAATGGTAAAACATAACCGTCCTCTCATTGACGACTCTCTGTTCAATGCTTCCGAGACGGCACGGGCCAAGACCGGGATAGACCGCTTTTTCACCGACTTTCAGACTCAGTGCATTTCTATTCAAGCCGGCAGGCGCCAGGCTCTTATTCAGTTCAGGCATGCTCACAGAAGGGCTCCTTTGTGGACCGGAGCTTCAAAGCTGTTCGTCTCGCGTCAGGGCGGGTCAGCCTTAATGGTCTCCGATGCTGAGATATCTCTACGTTGATTTCCTTTGAATTGCCGCAAAGTCCTGTCGGTTTAGGCTCGCTGCGTCGATTTTCGTTTGGAGGTTATGTCATTTCCGTCCGCTCGCCTCCGGCATTCCCATTTGCCGCAGCCAGCGAAAGTGCGCCCCGACGCCCCCCCAGAAGGACTTGTGTTCGATGTAGTTCACCGTGAAATCTCTACACGTGCTTTCGACGACTTTCGAGATGGCCGGATAATTGACGTGGCAGATTTTCGGGAACAGATGGTGTTCGATTTGAAAGTTCAAGCCACCCAACAGCCAGGTCGCTATGCGGCTGCCCCGCGCGAAGTTCACCGTCGTCTCTATCTGATGTATGGCCCACGAATTGTCTATCCTGCCGGTCTCAGGCTGGGGCAGCGGAAATTCCGCCTGCTCGACGCAGTGCGCAAGTTGAAAAACCACGCTCAGGGTAATTCCGAGAACAAGCACCCCCACCGCGTAGAACGACGCCACGACCCATACCGGATGTAGCAGCAACGGTATTACGAATACCAGCGTGAAGAAGAGCGCTTTACCCGCAAGGAATATGACAAGGTTCAAGCCTTTTGGACGGGGCACGCGATGTTTGCCGATTCGGCCGGTGATGACATCGCGAAAATCGCCGACCATATGCCACTTCATCGCCAGCAAGCCATAAAGCGGCCACAGATAGAATTGCTGCCATCGATGAAACCACAAGCGTCTCTGATGCGGCGTCAGCCGCGCGATCAAGCGCAGCGTGATATCGGAGTCTTCTCCATCGATGTTCACATAGGTGTGATGGAAGATCCCGTGTTTCCAACGCCAGAGATAGCAACTACCGCCCACCAGATCGAGAGTCATAGCCGCGAGCTTGTTGACCGGCGCGTAATCCGAATAGGCGTGATGTCCGCCGTCGTGCTGAATATTGAAACCGATTGAGGCCGTGGCGAGCCCGAGCAAAACCGTGAGCGGGGCGGCCTGCCACCATGCGGTCGCCAGGAATACCAGCGCTATATAAGAAGCCGCGGAGCAGACGAGCAGAATCGCCGTTTTCAAGTACATTTGCGGGCAGTCACGTCGACGCCTGCCGGTTCTCTCGAAAAATTCGTCGATCCGTCGCCGAAGCTCGATGTGAAAATCATTATTACCGCTGAATTTTAGTCTCTCGTCAGACTCCGAAGCATGGAAAGGCAGTACCGCGCCCTGCGACTGAAGTTCACCGCTCTCTGTCATAAGATCCTTCCGAAGTACGCCAAGCTGTCTTCACCGCAATGATTCCAGGGTCTGGCTACGCGATCGAGGCCAGATAGGATCATAACGAGCTTCAATTGTCGACTCTCAATGAACGATACAGTTTCGCGTTCATCTCGAGCCGTATAAAAGTAAATGTTCCCGTCTACTTTGATGCCGGTCGAGAGTTTGGCGGCGTTGATCAGACTCTCGTGCTCTTTAAATCGATCCGACTCAGGGGTCGGCTGAATCATCATGATATCAGTCCGTTCTGTCGATACATTATTCAGCGCTATCGACTGTCGTACTATACGCCTATGATGAGCAAAGCGCTGTTCGATAATGAGGATCGCAGGCTTCTCTCGGGGGCTCTCATCAAGTTATCACGGCGATAAGATATCATAGCGCTAATTGCCCAATTAGTCAGGAGTGTGCCGACAAAAAATCGAGCCGCTTCATTTGAAAGTGAATTGGAGGTGATTTGAGAAGAGATAGTAGGTATCGATTGTCAAACTGAGGGCCGGCGCCCGCCAAGCGCATATTGCGTTTGGCGGGCGCCGGCCGGATGTGACTTCGAACGAAACGCGCCGCCGATTTCAGGCGGCAGCGCGCCCTGCGACCAGGATCTTGCTATTGGAATCGATTGCGATAGCATTCGCTTCTTCGTTGAGGCTGCTCGTGAAATCGGTCCCCAGTTTCCCATCGTGCGAGAAGGACGAATCCAAATCGCCGTTTTCTTTGTATCGCGCCAGTACAAATTCATAGCCTCCGGCCGCCCCGGAGTAACCGCTTCCAGCAACTACGATTCTGTCTTTCTTATCAATGCTCATAGCGTTGACGCTTTCACTGGTGGTGCTGGTGAAGTCGGTAATGAGCTTGCCATTGCTGGCGAATGTATTGTCCAGACTGCCGTCGCTGTGGTATCGCGCCAGGGCGAACTGCCCGGAAAAACCGCCGCTGTTCACGACGGCATATCCCGCAGCCACAATCCTGCCCTTGCTGTCTATGGTGACGGACCTGACCGATGACTGCGTAATGTTCGCGCCGGCAAAGTCGGTTACCAGCTTTCCATTGCCCGCGAAGGCAGAATCCAAATCACCATTCTCTTTGTACCGCGCGAGCGCAAACGACTCGCCGAAGCTGCCGGAACGCCCCGCTACCACAATCCGGCCCTTGGAATCGATGGCAATGGCGTTCGCTTGAGCAAACTTCTTGCCGTCGACCGGGTCGGCGGGGAAGTCGGTAGTGAGCTTGCCGTTCCCGGCAAACGTGTTGTCGAGGTCGCCGTTGTCCTTGTACCTTGCAAGAGCAAACTTATAGGAAGAACCCGCGCCTTCGGGAAGACCCGCGTACCCTGCCACGACGATCCTTCCCTGGGAGTCAATGGCGAGAGCGCTAATGGATTCAGATGTATAACTGGTGAAGTCCGTGACGAGCATCCCATCAGTCGAGAAGCTCGTATCCAGAGAGCCGTCTTCGTTGTATCGCGCCAACGCAAACTGGGGTGTCGCGCCGGTTCCAATAATATTGGCGAATCCACCGACAACTATTCGGTGGTTGGAGTCAATAGCCAGCGCCGTAGCCGCCTCGTTGGCGCTGCTTGTGAAATCGGTCGTGAGCTTGCCGCTTGTGGAAAAGCTCGTATCCAGGCTGCCATCCTTCTTATATCGCGCCAGAGCAAACCGCTGTTTGCCTCCGACGGTGGCGTAGCCCGCCGCCACGATGCGGCCCTTGGAATCGATAGCCATGGCGTTGACCACCTCGTCTGTACTGCTGCTAAAGTTGCTCTTCACTTTGCCATCGCTCGAGAAAGTCGTATCCAGGCTGCCGTCCTCGTTGTAACGAGCTAACGCAAATTGATTATTCTCAGACATAGTGTCTTCTCCTCAGATTGGAATGTGTGTATTGGACAGGGTCGCGTAGTCGGAGGTCAGAACGTACTCTTCGGCCTCTGGCGCCTGATCTTTTAGATCACCACGGACGGGTGATCATAGCCGTCAGGCCTGAACAACGCTCCAACCATAGCGCGATTCATACGCAAAAGCTATTCATATCAGAATAACGGTAAAGCAATTCTCTTAAACCTGGTCATCTGAAGTATCCGAACTCCAGACCCGAGCGTTGCTCGCGGTTGCCGGGCGTTGAGAAACGCGGTAGCTTCAACTGCCGCGGTGTTTCAGTCGACGCGGATCAGAGGGACCGGACAGGCGCATATTAACCGAGTCAATCGAATGAAATCATCGTCGAGTGAGGGACCGCATTGAAACAACTGTTCGACGTCCTAATAACAGTTGTCGTGCTTGGAGGGATACTCGTCCTCAGCGCTGTATTCACCGACTGGTTTACTCGCAGGATGTACTACAAGTGTTCCGGGTGCGGCGCGTTGAATGCGAGGCGCCGCTCTCATTGCCGATTATGCGGAGACCAGCTCGTGGCCTGAAAGGTCAGCGCCTGTTTGATAGCTGTGGTCAATTTCGATATAACTTTGCGTCTCTCAACTCAAAGTGCAAGGAGAAGGATCAGTGCCTGAAAGTAGAAAGCGCAAGGTTCGACATCGCGGCGGCAAAGACAAATCTAAAGGTCGGTCATCGAAGAATTCGCGCGGTATCAGCAAGCAAGTAATTGTCATCCTGATAATCGCGTCTTTCGTCATCGTGATCGGCCTGTATTTCTGGCTTGGCCGCACGACCAGGTCGACGCCTGCCTCGGTGGGGGGAACTCCCGTCATAGACGGTCAAACCGTCACTACGGCATCCGGCCTGAAATATGTCGACGAAGTGGTCGGTAACGGGCCCAGTCCTCAAGCGGG
>Ga0209687_1000004_pt1 | contig 125359 bp, 102 predicted proteins | sample GraSoiAngelo_136_FD_185893 | JGI IMG/M metagenome (GOLD analysis project Ga0209687, IMG submission 185893) | Grasslands soil microbial communities from the Angelo Coastal Reserve, California, USA - 14_0929_09_20cm (SPAdes) (version 2) | ecosystem: Environmental > Terrestrial > Soil >...
AACGTTCGAGGTAAGCCCTGTGTCGACAAAAGTGATGTTCCAGTCATCGATGTCGCTACTCAGTAACTCAACGTTCTTACCTCCGCGGGAGAGGACGAAGTCGTTTGACACGCACTCGTCGTATTCGAGGAAGTACTTTTTGATAATGTTAGCCTTGTAACCTAAACATAAAATAAAGTCTTTGTGTCCATAGTGGGCGTAATACTTCATTACATGCCAAAGGATGGGCCGATATCCAATCGGCACCATCGGCTTAGGCAAAGCTTCGGAATATTCGCGCATGCGCATGCCGAAACCACCGCAAAACAAAACCACTTTCATAATCTGTTCTCCTGAATCACGTCTATGTCTTTTAGTTCTCGCTGCGATTAGTACGACTTCATGCAGGGCCGCATACTGACTTCTGTAACTTCAGCAGTTCGAGGCAGCGTCAGGGCATTAATGACAACCGCTGCGACATCGTCCGGCTGCATTAGTAATTCCGGGCTATATTTCCTGTGCTCCATTTGATGGACGCTGGCCTGCATTGGGCTGGCGGTCCGCCCCAAGAACAGACTCATTACGCGAATGCCGGCTGAGTTTACTTCTTCGCGCAAGCTATCCGCTACCGCCTTCAAGGCATGTTTGCTTGACGCATACTGGCTGGCATTTGCGCCGGCGCGAAGGCCAGCGGTTGAGTTCACGAACACGATCTGACCTTGTCGTGCTTTGATCATCGGCAGCAAACCCTGAGTCAGGAGATATGGCGCGCGCACATTCACTTTGTAGTGCCAATCCAGTTCGTCCGGACTGGAAGATTCAAAGGAAGACAACCGAATGACTCCGGCGCTGTGAACCAAGGTATCGATGGCCTTAAGGTCCTGCTTGAGGTTTGCGACCAGCTCTGTGATATCCGAATCAAGCCCGAGATCCGCCTGATAGCACGCGGAACCATTCGAGGCTTGCTGAGCGACTAGCTGCAACGCCTCCATTCTCCGGCCGACAAGGCAAACTGTCGCGCCTTGCGCAGCCAGGGCCAAAGTGATCGCCTTCCCGATTCCACTATTTGCGCCAGTAACCACGGCTACTTGATTAGCCAGATGCGTCATAAGCCGGAATCAGATCGCGCCGGAACTTCTTTCAATAGGCCATGATGCAGCAGCAGGCCGGCCGCCTCATGAACCGTTTCAAAAGCTAACCCGGATCGTTCAGTAATATCCAACAGATTATGCTGTCCATCGGACAGGTTCAGCACCCATAACATCGCGGTTTCTTGGCGCTTTGCGTCGCGATTTCCGCCTATTTCGCGGTATAGCCCACGGCGACCTAGCTGCGGCTCGCATTTTGGGTTCTGACTGCAATACGATCGATTGTTTTCCAAAACGTAAAAGACCGACAAGCATGTCGTCAGCGAATGCGCAAGACTGGCCGGATCCATTAACTCCAGATTGTCGGCAGAGCTGTGATATTCCGGAAATCTTCCATGCGGTGTGCGCATAAAGCATCCAACCGGCAGGTTAAATCCCGGCGAGCAATACTGGCGCTCATCGTAGCCATACGGCGAAAAATTTTCAATGTCGTACCTGCGACCTGAATTTTCGAGCACATGCATCATAGCGCGATCGATGTGCGCATCTCCTCGACGGCTCTTTTTATAAGTGATATGTCCGCGGTCTCCGACGCACGTCAGGACCAAGCCATGTTGTACAGCGTTTACGTGGTATTCATTCTGGCTCAACCATGTAATTGCCCCGATCGTCCCAGGTATGAATAGAAAGCGGTACGAGTAGCGCAGCTCGGCTTCGCCTAGATACTTCGCAAGAAAAGTCGCGATCGCAAGGCCTGAAAGGTTGTCATTGCAGAGTGAAGGATGACACGCATGGCACGAGATCAGAACTTCCGCCGAGCTCTCGCCCGGAAGGTAGCACTCCCCGTACGTCAAGGATCCACTTTCAAGTGTGGTATCGATGCACACTTCGTACTCATCTTCGCGCAGCGTTTGCAATTGGTTATGAGATAAACAGAATCCCCAGCTCTCTTTGTAGTAGGACGTGCGGTAAGGAATCCAGTCCGGCTGGTCAGCCAATGTATGAAGATGCGCACGCAATTCCGCCAGTGACATTTTGCGATGCACGGGAACGCTGTAGTTGACTACGTGCAGGTTGTGCCTTTTGAAGTCGATGATCCGTTCCCCGCGGCTGTTCTTCACGTAGGCGTCGTGGATATTCCACTCCTTTGGCACGGTCCAATCAAATACTTGGGTTCCACTGGGAACTTCGTGCACCTCCAGAGGGATTTCTTTCCGTACGCGACCAAGCGTCTGGCGGAATCCTTCACCTGTAATACTGCGGCAGATGGGATATAGCTCACGGATCAGGGAATAGATCTCGTCGCCGAGCGAAGAGTTCTGAAGCATAGAGCGAAGGCTGGAGAGGTCCGTGGTTCGGGTGAGCATTATTCCTCCCTGAAGTCCTCGTAGTTGCTGTCGCGATCAGAAATCACAGTCGCCTTAATCGGCCAATTGATTTTGAATGCGGGATCGTTGTAGCGTATGCCGCGCTGATGCTCAGATGAATAAAACTCTGACATTTGATAGAACACTTCGCAGTCGTCTTCGAGTGTCTGAAAACCGTGCGCAAATCCTTCCGGAATGAACAGCGCCTTGTAATTGTTGCTGCTTAACACTTCCGAGACATGCTGCTTGTAAGTTAGCGATTCACGGCGGAGGTCGATGATCACGTCGCAAATTGCCCCTCGTGTGCAGCGCACAAGCTTTGCTTCGGCGCAGGGAGCAACCTGGTAATGCATGCCGCGAAGCGTGCCCTTCAGCTTGTTGAACGAGATGTTGCACTGTACGGTTCGCGGATTCAGGCCACGCGCTTCGAATTCCGCTTGGCACCAGGAGCGCGCAAAGAAGCCTCGTTCATCTTCGTACTTTTGCAGCTCGATGACAAAAGCTCCCGGTAACTTTGTTTCCCGAAAAACCACTAATAGATCTCCACCTCCGGGATCGGCACCACCAGCTTGCCGCCCCACTCGCGAACATAAGACAACTGCTCGCTGATTTCCTTTTTCAAATTCCAAGGCAGGATCAGCACGTAATCGGGCTTGGTTTTACGAATCCTGCCGGTGTCGAATACCGGAATGTGTGTTCCGGCCAGGAATTTTCCATGCTTGTAAGGGTTTCGGTCGACAGTGTAATCGAGAAAGTCGCTGCGAATGCCGCAGTAATTGAGAAGCGTGTTCCCTTTGCCGGGCGCACCATAACCAACGACCGATTTCTCTTCCCGTTTTACCTGAATCAGAAAATCCAAAATTTTGCGCTTGGTTTCTTTTACCTTTTCTGCAAATGAGAAGTACGTTTCCAACCGAGTAAAACCGGCTTTCTCTTCTCGTTCTTCCAGTTCCTGGACGCTCAGGGTCACCGGACGAGAATTGTCCTGCTCATGCCGCGCATAAATTCGCAGTGAGCCGCCATGGGTTGGCAGTTCATCCACCTCGAAGACAGTCAAGCCGAATTCCGCAAGAATCTTCTTCACAGTCAGGAAGGAAAAATAGGAGAAATGTTCGTGATAAATAGTGTCGAACTGATTCTCTGCGATTAACCGCATCAGATGGGGGAACTCGAGCGTGATTATTCCATTTGGCCTCAACAGGATCTTCATGCCTTTTACGAAACCGCGAAGATCAGGCACTTGTGCCAGCACATTGTTGCCGATCAACAGATCAGCTTGCATGCCGTCGCGCGCCAGTTCCTCAGCCAGTTCAGCGCTGAAAAATTTCACCAGCGTGGGAACGCCCCTGGCAATCGCGCCCCTGGCAACATTCGCGGCTGGCTCAATGCCTAAGACCGGGATACCAGCCTCTACGAAATACTGAAGCAGATAGCCGTCATTGCTGCCCAATTCCACAATGTGGCTTTGGGCGTTCAGCTTAGAACGCTCAATCATCAGCTTCGCGTACGCTTTTGCGTGTGCCAACCAGCTGTCTGAGTAGGAAGAGAAGTACGCATACTCGGTGAATATGTCTTCCGGCGCCACGTATTCCTGTAGCTGCACCAGGAAGCATTGATCACATACAAACACGTGCAACGGATAGAAGGCTTCCATCTGGTTCAGTTGTGCGCGCTCGAGAATGGTCTCGCAAGGTGGAGACATGCCGAGGTCCACAAACGTATGCCGCAGCCCGGTTCCGCAGAAACGGCAGGTTCCGAGGTTCCGCAAAGTGTTTGGTTGCGCCTTCAGCCGCGGGATCATGTTGCTGACAGTTTGATTTCGTTCCAGCACGTCGGATGACATTCTTGATAAAGGACGGTTAGCGATGGTTTGGGCCATCGGCCACGCCGGGTTGCGCCCCGGTGAGTCGCCTCACTCATTGCTCTGAGGATCGATTGTGGGTGAACCTGTTGTCGCGCTCACCACTCCCGAATACTCCTCGAGCCTACCGGTCGCGTCCCTAACTAGGACGCGATAGCTATACCTACTCCCCGCAGCCAATCCCGTGTCGGTGTAGTTCGCTCCTGTAGTCGTGCCCACATGCACAAACCCCGTACTTCCGGGCTCCTTCCGCTGCACCTCATACTTTGCCACACCGGCGTTGCCGATTGACGGTGTCCAAGTCAGCTTGACCTGATTCATACCTAATGCCGTGGCTACGAGATTTCCCGACATACTTGGCGTCTGCGGCGTCTCAGGCATCGCAGGCCCCAGCGGGCCCAAGTTCCCACCCTGCCAGTTGTCGATCGCGAGATGAGCTCCTGTCGGCGAGTAGATCCCGATGCCGGGGCTGCCTCCAACGAGGTTCTCTGTCGCATCCGTGTAGCTCAAGACCGTATTGCCGTTCCGAAGCAATGTCAGTTGCACCGGGTTCAACCCTGCCGCCTCCAAACGGATGATGTCGCCAGCGACCCATGTTTCTGTACTTCCCGTGCTCAAGGAATAATAAAGCCCGTCCTTTCGCAGATAGAGGCGGTAGTCATTGGGCCCAAATACAAAGGCCATGTAGAATCGATCAATCATCGGCTGCGCCCGCGCAATCACGCCGTTCCACGGGCCTACGTTGCTGATGCGCACCTGGGAGTACTCATTTTGATTGAACGTGTTCGCCGACCAATACGCATAACAGTGCGTGTTGTCCGTGTCGGGTGTCACCTGGTTGTTGACAATGACCAACGTCTGTTCCGACGCGGGTAGCGGCTTGGTCCAATTCAAGCCGAGCCCTCCATCCGTCCGGTTAAAATCATCACTTGCCGCAACGAGCGGCGTATTCATGTCGCTCTGGATCTCAGCGGCGCTCAGCGCTCGGTTATACACCCTGACTTCGTCGATCCGCCCCACAAAATACTGGCCGTAAATGCTATCTCCACCGATCTGTAACGGATTGGTCGAAGTCGCGATGGCACCGGTCTGTGCTCGACTGGCCACCTGCACTCCGTTTACATACAACCTCATTGTCGCTCCGTCATAGCTCCCTGTCAGATGCGTCCACGTGTTAGCCGTCAGCGCCGCTGTCCCATAGACAGGAGTACCAAACGTGCCACCCAACGCCGGGCGATGGGAATTGTTCGAAGTCCCCTCTAGATAATAATTATCATTGCCCTTGTAGATCACGTCTCGCCATTTGTTGCTTATGGTGGTTGGATACACCCACGCCTCCAATGTCATTCCGCTCGTCAATTGCAGTGAAGCCGCATTGTTAATGGTCACCAGCGCATTGGTTCCATTGAAGCTCAAGGCATTGCCATACTTGCCAGACGCCGTCCAGGTCGCCCCGCTAATCGTTCCGTTGTTACCATTACCAGACACATCAGTCACAATTGCCCCGCTTCCCTCATTGAACCCATACGCCGCCACTAAACCAGGCCTTGGGGTCGGAGTAGCAGTCGGCGTCGGGGTAGGCGTTGGAGTCGGAGTAACAGTAGGTGTGGGCGTTGCCGTAGGTGTAGCAGTAGGTGTTGGCGTCGCGGTAGGGAATGGAGTTGGAGTTGGTGTCGCGGTTGGAGTTGGAGTGGCGGTTGCAATTGGAGTAGCAGTAGGAGTGGGTGTCGGTGTTGTCGTAGTGCAACTCTCACTGCCTATGGTGATAAATGTCGCTGGCGAGTTTTGGTTGTTGTATTCGGTTGTAATCCAGGCAGCGGAGCGAGCTGTTGCCGATATTCGCACTTCGTCGATGTCGCCGCTCCACGGACTGTTAGCGAGAGCGCCTCTGCCGATTAGTGCCTCTGGCAAACTTGAAGTCGACGGCGTGGCAGAAGTCGGCCCGGCGACAAGCGAGCCGTTCTTGTATAAGCGCAGGTTGCTTCCGTCGAACGTGCCCACGATGTGCTGGAGATTGTTAGTATCGAGAGAGCCGCCGTCGCAAGTTGCTCCTCCCCAGAACGCTACCCGCCAAGTATTGAAGATCGGATAATTCATCCCTATATGCGGCCCGTTGTTGGAGTCTTGACCCCAAAACACCGCAACGTGATTCCCAGCTACTGGTTTCAGCCACGCCGATATAGTCCAAGAGGTAGTGATTGGGAATGACGATGGATTAGCCAGAGAAATGTAGTTCGAGCTGTTGCCACTCATCCCAGTGATGTCGCCGTTGATTTTGCCAGCACCACCTGTAAGCGTCCCGTGTTTGGTGCCTGCGGCTTGCCCGGTGGAATCAGTGCCCACTACCGTGCTTGCATCGCCAAGGTGATAAACGCCCTTGAAGTTCGACTCCCAAGTATTCAGCGGATCGGACTGATCTGTATTGATCGAGCTATCGCCGTACATCAGGTAAAAGACGGTATCGCTTGAGCTAGACACGGACGGGATCTTTACCCATGCGATCAGGTTGCCCGTTGTGCCATCGTATCTCTCAACTTCCCACTTGAGCTTCGTACTCCCCCCAGAGTCGGCGTAAAACCCGATGTCGTACCCGTTCGCATTCGCTACGTGACCGCCGTTGGCAATTGTCTTTAGCGCAGGATCAGTGAGGTTTACCAGTACCGTGAAATTGGACTGCGTGCTGGGGACCTTGGTATGGTCGATCGTCAGTGTTCGTTGACAAGCTGTAGTCGGTCCTGGTGTAGGCGTAGGTGTAGGAGTTGGTGAACCCGGATTCACCGTGACCAGGAAGCTCGTGTTGGTGTTATTGGGGCCATCATTCACGGTGACCGTGATGGTCGTACTCCCGGTTTGTCCGGCCGCCGGCGTTACGGTTACGGCGCGGTTGGCGCCGCTGCCTCCAAACACAATATTCCCATTGGGTACCAGCCCCGGGTTAGATGACACCGCGCTCAATTGCAGGTTTGCTGGTGCCGTCTCCGCATCGCCCACGGTGAACGGAATCGGACCGGTGGAAGTATTTTGAAAAATAGTTTGATTAGGGATGTTAGAAATCGTGGGCGGTGTGTTTGGCCCACAATCCGGATAGAGCCGCACTTCCCGTGTCGTGGCCAACCCCTGCGGGTCTGTCACTGTCAGAAGAATCCGATAGTAGTAGATGTTGATCCCGTCGCAGCCGGTCGGATCGAGCACAGCCGTGGTGGAATGGTTCGTATCGGAGTCAACGAGATGGTTGTGATCATTGTGATGCAGCAGCACCTGCCATTGATAAGACAGTTGTGCGTCGCTCGACTGAGCGTCATTGACCGTTGCCGTCAGGTTGATTGTGGTCGGGTTGAATGGTGAATAGAGGGTGCCATCCACTGGGCTGGTGATCGTTACATTCGGCGGCGTGTCGTTTACGGCCACGATCAGCGTCGCTTGCGCCGACAAATTACCGGGGTCAGTCACCGTCAACGTTACGACGTACTCCGTTGGCACACCCGGCGCTGCTGTAAAGGTGTGTGCGGGGTTGGCCTGCGTGCTCACCGGCGAACCATCACCAAAGTTCCACGAGTAGGTGATCTGCTGGTTATCCGGATCGTACGAACCGCTGCTGCTGAACTGCACTGCAAGCGGGGTCGTGCCGTAGTATCGGTCCGCGGAGGCAACTGCGATCGGCGTTCGATTGCCGGTATAGGAAAGTTGCTTGAGCGCCCCCCCGGTGTAGTCATAAGTGATGTAATAGAGGGTGCCGTCGACAGGATGCTGGACCATGTCGACAACGGAGCCGGCAGCAGTGGCAAAACTACCCAGTGCAACCGGCTTGTTGTTGGCGTCAAAAGTCAAGGTCTTGATCAACCCCTGACCCCAATCGGCAAAATAATATCGGTTTTGATAGGCCGCCGGAAAGTTCGTGCCCGTGTACCAGGTGCCCCCAATAGCGCAGTTTCCTGCAAAGGGCGTTCCCGACACCGGCGAGCCAGGATCTCCCACGTTAGCTATCTGCGCGTCGCCTGAGGGGCCGTAAATCGGCGTACGCGTGACTGCGGCGCCGTGATTCCAATCCAGCACCGGCCGGACGTGGAGAAACTGTGGGATGGAACTGGGTATTCTCTGCGAAGTGTCGCACGGATTGGCGAACGGCGGCTGCCCGGCTGGATCCAGGGTGTCCTCGTGAAGCAACTGCCTGAAGGAAAAATACTGGCTGCACCCCGCGGCGGGATACAACGGGTTTGGAGCGTCCTGATTTGGGATGTCGACATTATAGTTATTTCCGTTATAACCCGGGTTGATACTCAATCCTTCATAGGTCGGCCAGCCAAAGTTCTGTCTCGGGCTAGCCACCACGTCCAATGCTTCCCAAGTACTCCAACCAACATGCCCAAGGTACAGGACCCCGGGATTGCCGTCGGGTGGAAAATGACTGCCCGTATTGGGCTGCAAGCCCATGCGAAACGGATTGCGCAGTCCCAAAGCCCAAACCCGAGAGCGCGCCGACCTCGGGTTGGCAGCGTCGTAGTAAGGATTACTGGGCAGACCATTACCCGTCGCCGGATCGATCCGCAGAACCTTACCGCTGACGGAATCAACTAATTGAGCGCGAAAAGCCCCGACATCTTCCTTCGGCCGGATAATGCCATCCGCCAGAGCTTGTGGAGCATAACTACCCGTTTGAGCGCCACCAATGTCGGCGACCTGGTAACTGGCTCCGTCTCCGCACGACAACAACAACGTGTCATCCGCACCGAACACCAAGCTTCCCACTCCATGGGTAGTGGAGCAAATTGGGATTCCCGTCTGTCTGGTTTCTCCAATCAAAATCTGCCGGCTGGCTGGATCCACTGAGCGAAAGCCATCTGCCGATCGACACGTGTACCGGGTTAGCCGCCCGATCGTCGCAGCGTTGTATTCGTTTGCATTCGGATCGTAATCGGGATCCCCGGAATGGAAGAGATAGTACCGATCCACGACGTACAACACATAGATATAACCATTAACTCGAAAATCGGGATCCAGCGCAAAGCCCAGCATTCCGTGGTCACCCCACTTACCGACCTCGTCATGGATGTCGAGCAGCAGCGTATAATTACCGTCGCCCGGGTCCTTGAACCATACTTGGCCCGTTCCCTCCCACACGTACATGCGACCATTATCTTCGAAAGCGACTCCGACCGCGTTGGTCCATGGCCCCGAAATTATGGTTTCAGTAAACCCCTGAGGCACTGTCGCTGCCAGGAGATTACCCCCTGAGATAAGGCCCCATGCCACGACCGCTAATCCAGCGATCGTGGTCACCTGCCTCATTCGCAGAATACAGGCTTCGCGCTCTGGCTTGAGGTAGCTCGTGCAGGATACAAGAAGATGGAGGCCTTTTTTCAGCACGGAGTGATATTTTCTTGAGCTTTCGTCGTGTTGGCGGTCACATTGTGACCCTGGCGTCAATAAAGCTGCAAAGAATCCGCCATCGACGACGGATGCCTTCCCTGTTTCTCCGGAAACTGCTGGCCGAAGTTCGCGAAAATGTAAGGCAAGTCGCAAATCCCTATCGCGCAGAGCATACATGCTTTGGTGTGTCCCCGCGTCATTTGAAAATTTTCCGCTCATCAAGCGATACCGCCAGCTTCATTTTTCCAGAAGAACTGGGGATCGATCTGCTGCGTCCGTATCAAGTATTCCAATTGTTTCAGGCGCGTAAACGTCCGGCATTCAAAGACATCTTTCGTCATGTCAATCCGCTTGAACAGATCATAAAGCTGCTTTGCTCCGCGCCGTGCGTGCCAAGCACATCTGAACCCAGGCAAATGCTTGCGAATCTTCTCGAAGGACACGCGGTAACTTCGATTATCCTGACCGGGAGCACCAAAACTCACACGACAACCAGGAAACACTTCTCCTACTAGCTCCGCAATCTCGCGCACTCGATAGTTGTGAGAAGTATCGCCAACGTTGAATACTTCATTGTGGATTGCTTCGGTGGGTGCCTGCAACACCGCGATAATGGCACGCGCAATGTCCAACCCATGGACCAACGGCCGCCAAGGTGTCCCGTCGCTGGTCATCTTGATCTCCTTAGTTGTCCATGCCAGTCCAGCCAGGTTGTTCAGGACGATGTCAAACCGCATTCGCGGAGACGCACCATAGGCAGTGGCGTTGCGCATGAAGATGGGTGAAAATGCCTCGTTGGCGAGCTGTTTCACGTCACGCTCAACCAAGGTCTTGCATATTGCATAGGCAGTCTGCGGATTAACGCGGGACTCCTCAGTTACGTGATCCTCTTCAGAAAGACCATATACGGCGCAGGACGACATATAAACGAAGCGCTTTACTCCGGCTTTACGGGCAAGTTCAGCGAGATGAAGCGAGCCCTTATGATTGATTTCGTAAGTAATGGTCGGCGCCAGTTGGCCGACCGGATCATTGGACAGTTCAGCCATATGAACGACAGCATCCACGTCCTTGAGGTCCTTCAATCCGACGTGACGAAGGTCCTTGGCGAACGTCGTCGGCGTCGTTCCGCCGTCTTGGTATAACGAACGTTCTTTGTAAAAGCCCGTGTCCAAACCAATGACTTCATAGCCTTGGCGGATTAGCTCCGGTGCTAACAACGCACCAAGATACCCCTCTGTTCCGGTTACAAGAATACGTCTAATGGTATCCATGTTACTGGTTCTTCTCTGGCGTCGTACCTAGAAGGACGGTGTACAGGTTATGCGGGTCTATGCTGGACCACTGGACCCAATCTCAAATTACTGGAGTTGTGAGCTAACAATACGGAATGAGACAGCATAACGGGTTCGCCAATCGTGTCTTCTTCGGTTCAAGGGCTCAAGCCCCCACCACTGCCAGGGCCAATCGGCTCGCACGGAAGGGTCGCCATTATGGATTTCTTTTATGAGCTCCGGCACCGGTTCCCAGCCTAGGTCAAGCGCGACCTTTGTTCGAATGTCCAGATCCACGCCTGAAACAAAAAGATATCCCCCGGGGCTAACCAGTCGTGCTACGTTGCGGAGGCACTTTTCGGCATCTGCTTGGGCCATGTGGCAGAGAAAGTTGCTCGCGACCACCATGTCTTGAGGCCCAAGAATCCTCATAAGTTCCGGGTCAGCTGCATCCCGAAGGTGCCATGTGATCCCTTCCCGGAGCCACGATTTGACAGTCGCCTGATCGCCGTCACAATCGAACATTTCAGCCATCTCAGCCTCGGTCAATCGTTCAAAAATCGAAGCACCGACCAACTGGGAACAATCGGGAGTGTACGTTCCTTTCTCGGCGAAGTTCAGTATTTCCTTCGAAATATCCACCGCATCCAGGCGCACTTTTAAGTCTGGCCGTGCCGAGCGGATGATCCAGAGGATTGAATAAACTTCGGGCCCAATACTGCATCCCAGCACAGCAATCCTCAATGTCGAGCCGTGATCTCTCTGTCGGACCAACCGGCGCATCAATTCGAGCGCCGGACGGTTCCGCAGGAAGAACGTGCCAAAATGCTGCTGGCGTCTGGCAGTGAGGCAGACCAAGGTATGCAACCATGCCCCGTAGGAATGGAGGGAGTACGAATCTCGTACGCGAGAAGGAAGCCGCTCCCATATCCGTTTATTTAACCGCAAATAAAGGCTGGCAGGAGACTTTCCTAAGACTTGCAACCGTGCCGCCTTAGTTAGGATCGGATGAGACATTTGGTTGCTTATGACAATGAAATTTCTCTGAACCAGGCTGCGCAAGGGCATAACGCACGGACGAACGTTCGCTCAAATGCCTTTAAAGATAAGTCTGTATTGCTCTTCCAAAGCCTTACGTGATTGCTCGACCCTTTGCCTGATGACAAGTTTCAGTTTCTCCGCATTCCTCGCCAAGTCTTGGAACTGCTCGACTAATCTACCGGCATTCATATGATTGATGTCGTGGCAGTACTGTGACAACCCCATCTCGCTCATCAAAGAAGTGCATTTGTGATGGAAGGAGATCGCTATTACCGGCTTGTTGAGGAGCAAGGCTAGGAGGACGTTGTGAAACCGCGTTGCGACTACTATGTCGGTGGCCGCAAGCTGTGATGTTAGGTCCTGCACAGAGGAGATCGGCTCATCGATAATGCGCGTTTTGTCATAAGTCAATGACCGCTCTTTCAGCAAGGATTTGAATTCTTCCGTTACATGCACATCGCCAACATCTCCGATTAGTAGCCTGGCATCATATTCATGGGCTAGCAGCCATCTCAAGAACACCACAAGATTCTCTAAATAGGCCAAATAGATTGCATTACTAGGACTGTCGACATTAGGCCTTCCATAGTGCTCCATCAAGCCGAGGCCAACAACAGATCGACGCTCCTTTTCACCGTTGTCACTCGGTATCATCGCCTCAGGCAAGCTGAACGCCAGGTCTGGATAAACACGGTCCCTGTTTGTCTCAAATCCGATTCGCTTGAGGTATTCCAGACTTGCCTTGTCCCGATAAGACCTGAAGTCCGCCAAGGAAAGAGCGGACTTAACGAAGTATTTCCCCAAAGCGCTATGGAGCGGACCCGCACCGACGCTTACAAACAAGAGTTTGCATCGGCACAATTTTGCTACCAATGACCATTTGAAAAGTGTATAAGGTCCCCAGCCCCAAAGACCGCAAACGTCTGTCAACAATCCAGTTCCTGGTACGATAAGCATCCAGCTTCCCTTAAGGGTTTTTATGGCTGCAAGCCATCTGTATAGCTCGCTTGGTATGCCAATAATGATTGTCCGCAGGAATCGCATGGCTGGATTACCATGGAGCCACCGCGGTTTGACTAATATTCCCGTCATCGGGACAGCATCGATGTTATAGGTTCGCGCAGTAACGTCAGGGTAGGTGCAGATACAGGTCATTTCAGCACCCGGTATGTGATGGCGGAGATGGTAAAGGATTGCTTGAAGAGTGCTCTCGTTGCCGAAGTTAATCTGTCCAAAATGACCAAACAGGCTAATCTTGCTTCGCTTCCTTTTACTTCTTTTCAAAGTGTGTTTCCTTTTTGCCACTCTGACCGTGTGCCGAGAGACATACCCGATCGGCCGATGATCAGAACAACATGGGTCCTTTAACTTGACGCGAAACAGGGCCTCATAATTCTAACCATCTGCCATCGGCTTGAGGCGTATTGATTATTGCTCCCGGATCTGAGATCTGAAGCTCGTCCTATTCTCTGGGCTTGATGTTCTACTGCTTTGCGTCGCTTGAACTGCGTTTTTCGGTGCTGTTCTGTCCAATAGACCGGAATAACAGTTCGCTCGTTCCATGATCAAACTTGCGATCCGCCCATCTCTGATTGTACCTCCGCTTCAGCAGTCTGCCGACACTGTCCTTGGGATTTAGAAGAGCTCCCAACAACGTCTGTAGCGTCCCTTTGACTAAGCGGGCTCGGCTAAAACCCACACCTAATTCGGCTAGCCATGTCATGTGATAGTCCCAAAACGTGGTGTTGTGGTTTAACAGAACACTCTTGCCGAGGAATCTGTAATATTCGCATACGTGTCTATGAAGACGAGCTTTATACTCCTCGGCAGTCAAATAATCCCGACCATAGGTGAGGAGGATGTTCAAAAAGCCTGGAAAGGATGTCTGCATATTTCCGGATATCGCAGACATGGATCCTGGCCGCACTCTTGTGAAAGTGAGAACCTGATGGACAAAACCGAAATCGCAGTTTTTGAGAAGCTCAAAGCATACCTCATCGTCCGCGTTCATCTGTGTTTCGTTATAGAAGAGGTCGCGACGCCTTACTAGGTCAGCTCGATAAAGGACAGAGTTTGCTGAGCCGAATACGAACAAATCTCTGAGAAGATGCTCCCGGCAGATCTCGCGACCAGAGGTTACATCACTTGGGTAGGGAAGGCCGGTCCAACGAACTTGCGTTCCCTCCAAGGCATAAGCGCCGACGATCCCGACGGATGGATGTTTCTCGGCGAGAGAAACCATTTTTTCCAAGCATTCGGGAAAGATCCAATCGTCTCCGAAAACAACCTTGCAATATGTGCTCCCCGGCGAAATGTAACGCAATGCAACGTTGTGGTTCTCCAAGGCACTCAAGAATCGCTTGTTCTCTCTGACGCGGATACGTGGCTCTTTCTCCGCAAATCTACGCGCGATCTCCGCGGAGCCATCCGAGCTGCAGTTGTCAACGATAGTGTAATCCCAGTTGACGTAGGTCTGAGCAAGAACACTTTCAATGCATTCCTCAAGATGATCCGCGTTGTTATACACCGGGGTTACAATGGACACCAGAGGACTCGTCGTACTCATAGCTTCGGACAATTTTAAGTTCTTAGAAAATAAAGAGAGAACGGGTGCTTGGTATGCGTCGATTTAGCCACGGGTTTCGGCGATAGAGTCGCTGTAACCGTTGTTGTCGGCGCAGGAATCGGTCTAGGCGTTGCTGTAGTAGGGAGCACACTGTCGTTCTTGGAACTGGTTCCGCTGTGACCAGAGGATGTGGGCAAGTGCAAGGCGTGTAGCCCGGCACGGGTGTATCATTGAAATAATGCTCGTGGCTCTTGCGCCCTTCCGGTTGATCGATGGCATCATCTACTTTTCGGAATTTCAAGGCCATCGCCTGCACAAAATGGGATAGTTGGTTTCCAATAGTGTCGTCCGTATAAGTGATCATCGGTCTAAAGAACCGCTTCCCTTGTTTTCTTTATTGTTGGCGCGAACACCCGATCATCAGGGAGGAGAGCCAAGTGGTTGAGCTGGCTTATTCCAATTTTCTCCGTCCTGTCCCTTCTTCTTTTTTCTAGTCCCCCATCCTTTTTTTCCATTTTTTTGGAGATGTTGTCGCAACCGAGGCGTAGACGCTGGCGATGGCGCAGGTCGTCCGCTCAATAACGGATACGGGTAAACATAGGTTCCAGTGTAATCGACACCGTTACTGGCTGATGTATAGGTCGCAGAAACTTGCGGTGGTGTAATGTCAGCGGGGAAGCCGCTGCCGAGATTGAAGTAGTCGACACCTGGTTTTGTCGTCGGTTGTCCCCCACCGCCAAAGCCGAGCACTTGGTTGGTAGGCGTATAAACATTGTTCCACGAATAACAAGGCTCAAGTTGACTGCGTGGCCAGAGCGGACACCCGCATCTGGGATTTCGCGGAATCGCCTGACCATTGGTTATTTGAGTGTATATCGCGTCGAGCGTTCTACCTCTGCCACATTGGTCCATCATCACTAAGACACGATGAATTTCGTAAGTGTCTCCAGAATTAAAAATCAGATGCTGGCGTACGTCTCGATCGGGATAATAATAATAGGTAATAGAATTTGATGTGTTGGAAATGATGTAGGATCCAAGCAGGTAACATTCGGAACTGCGATTAGTGTTCTTGATCGAGTAGCTCGCCCATTGGTTCGTGGTCCAGTTCTTTGTCGAATCAGTGAATGTTCCGGTGCTACCAGAGATAGTCGTGCCACTGGTAGGTGAACCGGAGTCGAACAAAAATGGCGGGTGTCCTTCAACGTATGTGCCGTTTCCCTCAGTATCATTTTGATCCCACGGGCATGTGCCATCGGCGACAGTAAATGTCCCCGACGGTTGAATGCCTCGCGCGGGCGTTTCTCGAAAGTTTGATAGATTGCAGGCACTTCCATTATCGGAATTGTGGCCAAGGAAAGTATTATCATGCCAGAGACTCGTTCCTGATCGTTGGCCGCCTCCGCTCCAAGCAACCGTCATGTTTATGGTGTTATCGTAAAATTCGTTTGCGCGCTGTCCGCGACCTGCGCCGGATTCAGTACCGTGTCCGGAGGGAATCATGTTCACCATGTAGTTGTGGCGAGCGACCCAACGCCCTCCATAGAATGAGTCAACGAGGCTGTTTGCCATCGTGTTTTGCCGAACGAGCGTGTTGTCCTCGATGAAGAAGAACTTGCCAGTACCAAACCATGGATAATCGGCCCACGCCGCGTTGCCATTCTCGCCGCTCCCGGCGATCGCGCCTTCGTTATTAAAGGGAAAACTATTTCCTGTAACCTCGATTGCGTTGTGATCCGCCACGCCATAGACCTTGCTGTTGCGGATGAGCTTTGCCTGGTGAAGGGAAGCAAAATGGCAATGATCAATCCGGACGCGGGCAGTTAAATCAGGGCTCGAGAAATGAAACGCGCCATCGGTGCTGCCGTTTACCTGGCTGGCCCCGGGCGCAAAAGTGATCCCGGTAAGCCGAAATACGCGGTTCCCGCTAATCGTGACGCTGAGAATAGTGCTGTTTCTGGACACATCATCCTTGACGATGGTGGCATCGTTCACCGTGGGATTCGGTCCCCCAGCGCCCGTAACGGTCGTGGCGCCTTGCAATGTTATCGCCTTCGTGATCCCTGGACTCGAAGTCCAGCTAAACGTTCCCGCAGGAAGCGTGATCGTGTCACCGTCATGCGCGGCGTTCTGCAAAGCCTGCACACTCGCTGCCGAGCCGTCGGAAGAGTAAACCGCAGCTCCGCTGCCCGGAGCGCAAAAGCCGCTCAAAATAAGGATCACAAATGCTGCTGCAGGTCTAAACATTACCAAAACCGCTAACGCAGATTTCCCAGACGTCGATATTTAGTGCTCCCACGGTTGGATGTAAATCAATGTTTCTAAACGGCGACTTGCACGCCTTAAAACGTGAGTCCTGAAAAGGCTGAATGGTAACGTCAGCCGGAAGCGGGACCTCTTGTGACAACTCAACTAATGGCCGGGAGGTGTTCGCGCTAACTGTCGCTCAGGCCGGGGGAGCAACCAAAGTCCAACCGGCCGGAAGCGTCGGGCCGTAGGCCGAGCCAATCAGAAGATAGTTATTGAGGTGCCAAATCGCAGTTTGATGAACGCAATCCCCACTGAGCAAAACGAAATAGCACTTGTGAACCAAATGCCTGATGTATTCATCACAGCAGTGACGATGTTGCCGTCGGCATGGCCATCAGGGGCAATTGTGGACTTGGAGTTGGTTTTGGAGTCGACGTATCTTTCGGTTTAGCCGTTGGTTCCGTCGATGGCGTTGCTGTAAGTGTCGTTGTCGGCTTTGGAGTCGGTCTAGACGCTGCTGTAGTTGGGAGCACATCGAGCTCGGTGCCGGTGCCGGTGCCGGAGTCGGACTCGGACTCGGTTGCGCACTCACCAAAGGATGCGGGTAGATGAACGTGCCCGCATAATAGACTCCGTTGCGTGCCGCATTGTATGTTGAAAAGACTTGCGATGGCGTAGAATCCGCGGGAAATCCGCCGCCGAGATTGAAGTAGTCGACACCTGGTTTTGTCGTCGGCTGCCCTCCACCGCCAAAGCCGAGCACATGGTTGGTAGGCGTGTAAACATTGTTCCACGAATAACAAGGCTCAAGTTGACTGCGTGGCCAGAGCGCACACGTGCATCTGGGATTTCGCGGAATCGGCTGACCATTGATTATTTGAGCGTATATCGCGTCGAGTGTTCTTCCTCTGCCGTTTTGATCCATCATGACCAAAACACGGTGAATTTGATATTGTCCTCCGGCGTTAAAAATCAGATGCACATTTACATCGTTCTGAGGGTAATAATAGTAGGTGATGCTATTTGATGTGTTGGAAATGATGTAGGAGCCGAGCGTGTATGATGCGGAGTTCGGATCGTTATCCCTGATCGAATAGCCCGCCCACTGGTTCGGCGTCCAGTTTTTGGTCGAGTCGGTGAAGGTTGCCCTGCTGCCAGAGATAGTCGTGCCACTGGTAGGTGAACCGGAGTCGAACAAAAATGGCGGGTGCCCTTCAACGTATGTGCCGTTTCCCTCGGTATCATTTTGATCCCACGGGCATGTGCCATCGGCGACAGTAAATGTCCCCGACGGTTGAATGCCTCGCGCGGGCGTTTCTCGAAAGTTTGATAGATTGCAGGCACTTCCATTATCGGAATTGTGGCCAAGGAAAGTATTATCATGCCAGAGACTCGTTCCTGATCGTTGGCCGCCTCCGCTCCAAGCAACCGTCATGTTTATGGTGTTATCGTAAAATTCGTTTGCGCGCTGTCCGCGACCTGCGCCGGATTCAGTACCGTGTCCGGAGGGAATCATGTTCACCATGTAGTTGTGGCGAGCGACCCAACGCCCTCCATAGAATGAGTCAACGAGGCTGTTTGCCATCGTGTTTTGCCGAACGAGCGTGTTGTCCTCGATGAAGAAGAACTTGCCAGTACCAAACCATGGATAATCGGCCCACGCCGCGTTGCCATTCTCGCCGCTCCCGGCGATCGCGCCTTCGTTATTAAAGGGAAAACTATTTCCTGTAACCTCGATTGCGTTGTGATCCGCCACGCCATAGACCTTGCTGTTGCGGATGAGCTTTGCCTGGTGAAGGGAAGCAAAATGGCAATGATCAATCCGGACGCGGGCAGTTAAATCAGGGCTCGAGAAATGAAACGCGCCATCGGTGCTGCCGTTTACCTGGCTGGCCCCGGGCGCAAAAGTGATCCCGGTAAGCCGAAATACGCGGTTCCCGCTAATCGTGACGCTGAGAATAGTGCTGTTTCTGGACACATCATCCTTGACGATGGTGGCATCGTTCACCGTGGGATTCGGTCCCCCAGCGCCCGTAACGGTCGTGGCGCCTTGCAATGTTATCGCCTTCGTGATCCCTGGACTCGAAGTCCAGCTAAACGTTCCCGCAGGAAGCGTGATCGTATCACCGTCCACAGCCTGTGTGTCGTGAATCTGCTGTATGTTTGCCGCTGTTCCGTTGGAATGGTAAACGGCAGCTCCGCAGCGCAGGGCGAACAACCCGCTCAAAATAAGTACAAACCGAAGAATTCTTCCCGACATAACTGCGGCTTACCGATCCTAGCGATTCGCCGCCGCCGTGATTTCTATCAACCTTAATTCTCATGGCAAGTAAAATTTTTCTGTTTTAGCAATTTATTTTGCAAGCACCCGTCGACAGAGCCCATCCAGAATTTCCGCCGGCGGTTGTCCAAATTCGCGAAACTGGCTCCGACGCTCCTCCAGATTTTCATGTACGCCCCCCAAAATCCTCATCTGTTGTCCAGGGTAAGTGGTCGATTCAAGCACAACCAATGTCCATTTTGCCAGGGGCGGGGCGACCATGTGGCCTGTCCTGATCACGAAGGAAATATCGGGCTCTCGATTCTTGGTAAGCGGTGTTGGCACACAAATCATCACCGCCTCCACCTCTTTGATCCGGGATCCGGTTGAAGTCCGCGGAGGCGGAGAATTTGCCGGAGCTGACTAGCTCGGCACTGACTGATGGCTCAATATGCTTCATATAACTCTTCCCGTGATTGAGAAGCTGAACTTTCTGAACATCAACATCTGATGCCAACACACTCACACCCGAGCGAGCAAATTGAAGCGACAGCGATAGCCCTGCGTAGCCGGGGCCGACAACCGCTATTTTCATCATTCGGTGTTAAAGAGATGCCGGCGTAGTTTGCCGCGCCTGTTTATTTGGTGATGATACCGACGGATAAAAGAAGAACCTTGCATAGATGTAAGCAATGCTCTCGGCTAGGACTTGTCGAACACCTTCGCTGTAACGCCACCAACGGCGCGCATCATAATCCGGGTTGGGCACGGCGATAATACCTACGTTGATATTCTTCCCCAAGGCTTCCTGAAAGAGTAGGCGCGTGCGGCGAGCATGTATATCTTCGGTGACAACATCGATGCTAGACACAGCCATGTCATGCTCTCGAAACCAGTCTCGCAGCGCAACGGCCGACCCGTAGGTCCTGTCGCGGTCCATGACGCGGGAAGGGACCATCTGGAGGCGCTCACCTGGAAGGCCCCATTTTTTCAAAAGATCCGCGCCCACGCTGGCCGAGGTGTGGTAATCGTTGATGTAGCCTCCAAGACCCACTGCCGGTCCGCCCGTCGTAAAAACGCGTCGGTAGTGGTTACCTTGGAATTCCTTTATCGCCGCGCGGATCGCGTATTCGTGCACCCAGCCTTCGACTACCAGGACATTAGTGTTCACACGGTGCGTTACAGCCAAAAACGGATAAACACGAAACAAAAATAGATAGAAAGTCACAACGATTCCCGTCAAAATAATCAACCATCCTCGCCAGGATAGTCCCCAACGTTCTTTCCGTACCAAAATTCCAAAAAGCTTTACGCCCCTATACTCAAGCGGGCGGGCTCGGAGCCGCTCAAGCAAAAGCGCTGGTCGGCTAACCAATTCTTTATTATTCATACTCTGGAAGGATTACCGGACGGTTTGCTTCCACACGTCTGGCGACGGGTGAAAGTGCAAAACGTAAATCTGCCACGCCTGACATCAGCAAGTGCCATGCACTCCTACCGACAATGACTCGCTAGGACGAGCGGTTTGCGCCAGCGCGCTGTCGATCGCGCGTTTAAAGAGCGTCCCTCGATTGTAACAGGGAATCACGACTGAAATCGGAGGAGCCATGACGAATTCTTTGTGCTAAGACCGGCTTGGGAAGGCAGTGGAAATGTTACCCTGCGAAATAGCGATAATCCGAGGGTGTGGATACGTGTAACGTCGCCAAGCGGCCATGCAAAACGGCCGGATGCGATCCTATCTTCCCTTAGACAAAATTTTACGAGATATTAATTCTTGAAGAATGTTAGTGAGTCCGAGTGCCGTCCGCCGCATCGGGCCCACCATCCAAATCAAGATCGTTCCGGCGAGAAGGCCAAAGGGAGCGCAGACGACTAATTGCACTAGTGGCGGGGAATTCACAAGAAGGAGTCGCACTAGCCATGTTACGCCGCAAACGACTATCCAAAGCGGAACATAACGGAAAAACCCGCTCCATAGGTCGGCCGTGGTTACCGGGCCCTCCCGTCCCGCAAAATAATAAAGAATTGGCATCCCGATGAAAAGGCTAACGGTGGAATAGGCGATCGCGAGTCCGGCCGGTCCGAATGGCAGACCAACCACGAAAGAAGCGACCGTGAGACCCGCACCCAGCAAGTTGACAAGTAACCAATCTCTTCCTGCGCGGCCTTGACTGATGAACAACCAGGCGGCAGCTCTTGCAACCGGAGCGGACTGCGCTGCCAAAGCGAACGCGGCAAAAATAATGGCTGCCTTCTCCCACTTTGGTCCGAGCACAACGAGGGTTAAAGGACGAGAAAGCGCAAACAATAACCCAGTAAAGAGAAAGCTTACCAGCGCCATGCTCTCGTACACTTGCAGGAAGGTACGACGATAGCGCTCTGGGTGCGTTTGCACTCGGGACAGAGCTGGTATGAACACCGAACTGATAGGATAGAGAAACTGTTCCAATGGGCGATTCAGCAATGCGGCTGCTCTTGAATAGAGACCAATCGAATCGGCGCCGTAAAAGCGCCCGACCAACATGCTATCAGTTCCTTTTGCCAGGGCGTAAATGTAACCACCGCCCGCCATGCTGGTTCCAAAGCGTACGAGAGACTTAGTCCCAGTGCCACGCGATGGTAGTTGCGGCCGCCACGGAATCGCGCACCAAGTCAGCGGGACAGTAACCGCAATCGTGACAACATTTGAAAAAACCAAGGCCCAGTACCGGTATCCCAGCCAAGCCATGCCAATGCCGATGATTACGCCAGTTAACATCGAAGCTATCTGGATAAACGCCAGCGCCGTAAATCGCATCTGTCGATTCAACAAAGCCGTGTGCTGGATCGTCAAGCCACTCAAGAAGAAGGTGCTGGATAGGATCAACGTAATGGGAACAAGCCGCGGCTCCCGGTAAAACCATGCCACCAGCGGGGAGCCGGCGGCGAGAAGCAAACTGAGCGCACCGCTCAAGGCAACGTTTATCCAAAACAAATTCGAGACTTGCGCGTGCGTGATACCCTCCCTTTGAACCGTCGCCGTGGAAAGACCTGCATCTTTGAAGGTCACCACGTATCCCATTATGGTTGTGACCATGGCGTACAACCCGAAATCCCTGGGCGTAAGCAGCCGTGCCAGCACCATAATCGACGCAAGATTTAAGGCGAATTTAATACCCTGTGCAGCGATTGTGATAAGCCCGCTGGAGATCGTTCGGCCTTTGAGATTATCCAAAAGATGACCAGTGCTAAGATGTTTCTCGTTTGGAGCGGTTGCTTCAGTCGGCCGACGTTGTTCGGTCCGTTCTGACTGATTCCCCTTAAGGAAACTAACCTGAGATTTAGCCACGTTGAAACTGTCGTTAATCATCTTCTGTTAAATTCATAAGCCTCGGAGTTTAGTCGAACCCACAGTGCTAACTAGCGTTTGGCCTATCAGCTTGACCTGGGTCTAACGCGAGTCCCTCGTAGCGTATTTTCAACTTGCTCTTGGTCCACGAAGAACGTAGTAAGCAGAGTATTACAGCAGTAGTTGTAACCTTGCTGCGACATATACCTACAAATACTTGAATCCCAAAATCGATTGGACTGAATCGCCTCGTCATCTTCAACGAGAACCACTGCGGGTCTGAACCTCGCCCAGTCATTGGATTTGAGAACCCGAAGATCAAAACCCTCAACATCCACGGTCATGAAATCTATTAGTCTACCGGGCGGCAAATGCTGCTCGAGCAAATGCGCCAAAGTTGCTGTCGTAAGCTGACGTTCGCGAACGATCGTCCAACCAAAATAGCCTGTGGGGATACGATCACGGCAGAAACTATTCAACGCCGGCTGGTTGAATTCATAAAAAGTCAGTGCTTTACCAGCTTCGCCTACTGCAGCTTCAATGTTAATATCGCGCGGGCGCTCGTGCTGGAACGCAAGCATGCTTCCCGGCGCTGCATCAATATTTATTCCACTCCATCCATTCATATAGAAAACGAATGTGTTGGACAATAGCTTGGGATGATGGGCGCCGACATCGACATAAAACCCCGGCGTTTTGGAGAATTGTAGATCAAAGAGGGAAGCTAGGATCAGGTCTTCGCCTTCTTGAGAGTATGAGAGCCGACGATAATCGATTGAGGTCCCGAGCCATGCCCGCACGCGCTGTGGGATCAGCGATTTAATCAACTTTTTCATACGGGTCCCTCTCAATACTGTCGAGAGTGGAATAAGTCTGTGCCGGCGTCTGTCGCGACCACTCAGGTTTTTCTCGCCGCTTCGGCTTGAAGTGCTTGAAAACTTGGTTTGCAGTCTCATGAAGCTCGCCAAACGTGATCATGGCGCTAACGGCACGTTCGCAATTTCGCGTTGGGTCCCTCAGAATAATACCAGCAAACAAACGCAGCACATTATAGAACTCTTCCGCTACAAGAACCATGCACCACAAAACCTTGTTCTTATGATAAAGGTCGAGACGATGCCATCCATACAACCTTACGCGCCCTCGGCCCCACGTGTAAGCGCGATGCTTTAGCCATTGTAATGTGAATGCTTCAGGGAGGTTCCGATGATAAACCACTGCCTGAGGATAGTAAAGTATCTGGAAACCGTGTTCTTGCAGATTTATTAGAAAAGTCGCTTCCTCTCCCACGATTTCATTTGTAGCCCTTGCACCAATTGTCTCGTCGAAAAACGGCACCTTCTGAAAGACAATTTTTCGAACCCAGAAATTCGGCCCCAAAGGGGTATTCCGTGGTTCGTAAAAAGCTTCTGCTTCAGAATAATGGTGACGCGGGAAGGCGAAACCTACCAACCAATCTCGAACCGCCCAATCCGGCTGCTTATTGTCCGGCCACATTAGTTCTATTTTGCCACCAAAGGCGGCAATGCCCGGCCACTTCTTTACCGAGGCGAAGATTTCTTGAAACCAATTCTGAGCAGGCGTTACATCGTCATCTGTAAAGACAACAATCTCTTTCAGCGTGCATTCTCGTAAAGCCTTGTTAAGCGCGCAGCTCTTTCCTGGAGAGGGCTCCCTCAAGTAAGAAATGGGGAGGCGCGTCTCGAATTCCTTCACTACTTCAGCTGTGTTGTCGCTGGAATTGTTGTCAATGATCACGATGCTGCAATCAATTCCAGTCCGTTCGACGCGGGTGAGAGCCTGCAACGTTCCACTCAATACTGCGGCTCTGTTGAAGGTAGCGATCAGAACCGTTATACCCAGCGTGTTCTCTGCCATGATTACAAAAACGGAGGCGTGCTAGAAACTAGAAGCGCTGTTTAGCTGCCGGCAAGTCTTCAAGATCTCCATTCTAACTGGAGTCACCCCGCTGACTTAGCACGTCCGAATATTCCTCAATGCTCAGTCGAACCGTTCCTAGCCACAAAGCGTTTGAAAACCTGGTTTACGGTCTCGTGGATCTGGCCAAATCTCATCATGGCGTCAACCGTAGCTTCGCAATTGCTATTTGAGTCTGTAATGGCAAAACCAGCCAAGAAACGCAGCGTCGTATAGAGCTCGTCCAATACCAGAACCATGCCCCACGCAATCTTATTCTTACGATAAATATTGCGCCGATGCAATCCATGTAATCTCACCTGTCCCCGGCCATGTGTGTAAGCGCGACGTCTTAGCCATGGTATGGTGCATCCTTCGTGGAGAATCCTGTGGTAAACCTCTGCGCCGGGATAATAAAGTATCTCGAAACCATGCTCTCGCAGATTCATTACAAACGACGTTTCGTCTCCTTGGATGCGATTTTTAGGCCTTGGACCAAGTGTTTCGTCGAAAAACGGCACTTTCCCAAAGACAGTTTTCCGGACCCAGTAGTTCGGCCCGAACGGGCAATCCGGCGTTTTGTAGAAAGCCTCTCCTTCAGCATAATGATGACGCGGGAAGCCGAAAGCCATGATCCATTCTGGCTTCGCCCATTCAGGCTGCTTGTTATCCGGCCATACTACTTCTACCTTGCCACCGAAGACCGCGATTTCGGGCCTTTTCTTTGCAGAGGAGGCGATCTCTTGCAGCCAATTTTGAGTTGGCGTCACATCATCGTCTGTAAAGACCACGATGTCTTTCAGCTCACATTCTCGTAACGCCTTGTTAAGCGCACAGTTCTTTCCTGGACGCGTCTCCCTCAAGTAGGAAACCGGCAATTTCGTCCCATATTCTTTCACTACTTCGGCAGTGGCGTCAGTTGAATTGTTATCAATGATTATAATATTACAATCAACTCCAGCCCGATCAACGTGTGTGAGCGCTTCCAATGTTTCACTCAACACTGCAGCCCTGTTGTAGGTAGCAATCAGAACGGTTATGCCTGAGTCGTCTGCCATGATTATAAACGGATGCTCGCTAGAAATTAGGAGCGTTGCTCAATCTTATTTGTGATCTTGGCCGCTGCACTGCCCTGGTTTTCGGGCTATATGAGTCACAGAGACGCAGGCTCGTTTCCTTAGCTGGGCAAGCTACCGTTGCCTTCGAAAGAGTACATCATCTTGTCCCAGGTTCTTAGCACGGAAGACTTACACTGATTGTAGCACACCTGTGTACGTTTCGCAGCTGCAAATCCGAAAAGCCTTTCAATCCAGGCATACTTCCACGACGCCTTGGGAGGAGACAGCCGACCTCCCAAGCTGTTGGCAAGTTCTTGCGCTTCCTGCATCAGGTCGGGGCGATTAGGATAGAAATTGCGCAGCCACGTCTGCAAATACTTCACACAGGCCGCACGGACGCGGTCGCTGTCTTCCATTGCACGAAGATATCCAATCTGTAGTTTCGCCCCCAGTAGCTTCGCTTCTATTTTCTTGTCAGATCGGCCGATATAGCTCACGGAATTCGGGCAGGCGCGATAGAACACTCTGGCGCCTGGTACAAACTGAACACCGTCACTCGACCCGACGATGCGAAAGAAGTACTCCCCATCATTATCCACTAGTAGCCGTGTGTCCCAGGGACCGGCGGCGCTGGTCAATTCCCGGCTGACCAGCCAGGTTGCTGTCTGCATATGGAGATTTTCCTCCCATTTTCTCAACAACCATTCCAATGGTGAGAGATCGGACCACAGAGAACTTGGAACAAATTTTGCCTTTTTTGGCCGATACATGAAGTATCCCCATTCACAAGAGATCAGCCTGAGTTTACTTTCAGAGTCCTTCGTAACTGCCATCTGCCTTTGAATTTTGTCTGGCGCGAGAAGGTCATCGGCGTCCAGCCACTGGATATAATCTCCCTGGCAAAGCTGAAGCGCTTTGTTTCTCGCCGCTGATGCACCCTGATTTTCCTGCGAAATGACAGTGACGTCGTTGGAGGTGAATTGTCGCGCGATTGCAACCGTCTCATCGCGAGACCCATCATCAACGACGATGATCTCTTTCCTTGGCCATGTCTGATTAAGCGCTGACTTGATTGTGTCACCGATCCACGGCCCAGCGTTATATGCCGGGATCAAGATTGAAACTAAAGGTTTCATTAAACGTCACCTAGCCTCTGGACCTTTGTGCTGTATAGCAGATCTGAGTAAACCTTTGTCATTGTCGCGGCCACTTTATCCCATGAGTATCGCTCGTTCGCGTGCTTCTTAATCTCAAGCCGCCGGGTTTCCAAGTTACGAAATAAGTCGCTCTTGAAGTATTCGTCGATCTTGTTGGCCAGGTCGGACGAGTCCTGCGGCTTGAACACAAAACCGGTTTGACCTTCAACGATTTCGTCTTTCAAGGTCCCCACATCGGCTGCGATGGCCGGTAATCCAAAGCTATAGCCCAGGATTAGCACGCCACTCTGAAATACGTGTGCATAGGGCAAAATCAAAATGTCGGCCGCTTTGAAATAAAACTCCGTCTGCGCATCCGGAATATATTCAATCTTCTCAATGATTCGATCACTCAACCTAGCACTCGCTATTGTTTGCTGGATCGCTCTCCAGTAATGCCTAGACTGTTTTGGATTACCCACAATCATCAGGCGATAGCTTCGATCTTCCTTTAGGAGTTCAGAAAAGGCAGCAATGAGGTATTCCAGTCCTTTGTACGGGGCAATATTTCCGAAAAAGAGCAGTGTTTTGTCGTTCGTGTTCAGCCCGAGTTGCCGCCTTGCTTCTGCACAGGAGAGACCGGTATTCGGAACTGTGTTATTGATTCCGAATGGGATGACACTCACTTTCTCTTTCTGAATACCAAAGTCGAATTCGAGTTCTCTCTTCATTTTTGCGGTGTGTACAAAAATGTGGTCAGTTAAGCCATATTGAATCTTTAGTGAAATTCGATTCAGCCGCGAATCGTTCTGATCCCTTTTACCTGCATTCACGTTGTGGGCTGTGAACACGACGCGTTTGCCCAGCAATTTGTAGTAGAGCATCAATAGCGTGCGGTCGAAGAGCTCGAATTTATTGTTCCAGAGCAGGTGGAACAGCTTTGGTTGCGCCGTCGCCGCATAACCAAAAAGCCTGAGGTAATACTTTGATACCCTGCGCAACTTCGCCATCGCACTTGCTTCTGAACGTTGGTCCTCTCGCAAGTTCAGAAAATTTACGCGCGGATTAGTGACCACCTCGGGCACATTCAGGTCATCACTACCGATAAAATCAACCGATATTCCTTCTGAGGTAAGTGCGGCTGCCATGCCAAGAGCATAAGGCTTGTCCCCGCCGCCGGTGAGTAAGGCGACACTGAGAGTTGGAGGTCCGATGACGGAAGAGCGATCACTGACCAGTGTCTTCCGATTTTCGACCTCTGATCTATGACCACTGCCCTGTGACATCGGGCGGCTGGCATCAGTCTTCTCTTGCGCTAGCTGCGTCATTTGACAGTAATGCGATCAGCTGGCGGCTGGTTCTGTCGCCTCTAACTGGGCGATCACCGCATCTAACACTTGATCGACGGTTATGGCCGTTGTCGCGCGCTCGTCATAGCCGCGCTTATAAAAGAATTCCTCAAGAAGTGGCGAAATGACCTTCTTCTGAATACCATAGTCATGAATCTCCCACGGACTCGTGCACGTAAAAAGAGTCACGCATCGCGTACCCGAGCCAAGCGCGAAATGCATTGGCAGGCTATCGCCGCCAACAAGGCACTGATGGTTGCGGACATCGGACAGGTGCTCGAGCAGGGATGGCCTTTTGGGTAGGACATTAACGATCAAGCCATTATCTTCGAGCTGTTGCTTCAGTTCCTTGTAGTAAGCCCATCTCTTCATCGGCCAGATCGGGCCAGCGTCGGCTGCTATTGCAACATCTCCGGATAACCCAGTCTCGATCGGTCCCGGAAGCATGTACGGCTCACCAGTAAAACGCCACCCGAGGCCACCGAAGATCAGCTCCTGATATGTCTGCCGGTTAAGCAGCTTGAGTCCATCAGCCTTCTGCCGGCCATAGGAGCTAATCAGACTTAAATCAAACCATCGCTTCGAACTCTGCGTGTACATCACTGAGTCATTGGAACCGAGGTAAGCGCCGAAAATTTCACGGTACTCAACTGCTCTGAGAAACTGCGCAACATCAATAGTATCTTCCAAATTTATCGCAAGGTCGTAACGGCGATCCAGCGCTGTGGTCCGTTCTTCCCACGAGAAACAACGCAGGTTACTTCTCAGACCATCCAGTAGCACAAGGTTTCGCGGTGCCGTGATCCATGTGATCTGCCCGTTTAACTGGCTAAGTAAAGACGTCGTCCTAACGACATCCCCTGTCGCGCCAAGTTTGACAATAAGTGTGTTCATATGACTAAGCCCCGATTTCAGTTGACCGCGGGGCCGCTCAGTTTGCCCCTGCATGGTCATAATCGGAGACGTACGATCGTTGGAAGTGCTGCCAACGTCGCCAAAGTCTCGCATCAAGAGCCGCATGGTAAACCTCATAACTCAATCTTTCCGGGACCGAGAGCAGGGCAAGATTTAGTGCCTTTAGAATACGCCAGCTCAGGCGTACCTTACCTCGGATTGTACGCATCTCGTCGACCCAGTTCGAAACCCGGCCCTCCAGGAGCTGATTCAAGCGTTCGGTTGGCTCCAACAGTCGATCCGCAATGTACCATTCAACTACCTCGGGAATCTCACGCTTGAACCCAACAAGGCTGTTGGTTGCGTGCACCTTTGTTTTCATAAATTTCTCAGGAAGCACCCACGGCGTTGTGGCGCCAACATGCTGGAGGATGCGGTCGACGTATGCTTGAGGATTGTTCTGAAGCTGATCGAATAGCTCGATGAGAAGTGCATTTCGTCCAAACGCCTTGGACCAAATTTGGATCGCACGGCAGTAATCCGACGATAGTCTGGTGCGAGCACGCTCGACTTGGCGCACAAATTGAATTGAACGAATTCTACGCACGTCTCCCCCATTCAAGTACCCCAGGTCCAAAAGCGCTTGGGACCATGCCCTTTCAATAGGGTGTCGTAACGTTAAAATAATTCGCAGATCCGGCAGCAACTTCGCTATTCGATTAACCTGCCACGCTTTGAGGCGAGCATATACAGGTGAAATCTCGCCACGGACTGGCTTCGGCTCACCTCCATTCTCCGGTTCAAAGTGTGCGTTGTACCAGTCCAAATCGTGCTGTAACATCTCACGCATAAAGAAGAAGTGCATCTCCTTACGATCGCTTACGCGTATGTCTGGATGGCATTTCAATACTTCGTAGAGCCAGGTCGAGCCGCACCGCATGGAACCGATCCCTAGAAAAGTTGGCGCACACCTGCGTAAAAAACTGTCCTGTTTGGCCATACTTTTTTTCGATTCTAATAGTGTTGCTGGCATTGGAGTGTGGGGTGAGACGGTTCGTGGCTTGGCTTACATCGATCCACCGGCAGTCCTGCAAAAGCGGCCACGGACTGGAGGCTCTGGGCAACAACCGGACCGAGCTACGCTACTTCAGGTCGATCAGTTTCTTCTGGATGAATTCGAGCGTCAAAATCTTGTGAATCTCAAATGCGTAGTTTCGATCGCCCCTGATATGAGCTTTGAGCATGCCCTCCAAACAGTTCGGGCGAAGGTACGGCCTGCTGCGCGCGGCCGGATCGAGAAGCGTTTCCTTCAGCCATTCCGAGAGTTGATCTCGATACCAGATGCGAAAGTGATGGAATTTGTGCCTGCCGATGAACAACCGTTCGAGATGAAGTGGTGCAAAGGCATGGTCAAGCCTGGCAAACCATTGAGGCATGCGATAATCATAGGCATATTCTGCCTTAAAGGTGAACTCTTGGTACCAGTGTAGCATCCGGTTAACAGCGGAACCTGAACCAAAAGCGAGAGCACGGTCCGTTCCAATCTTCCCTAATACTGGATTGCCATCAGCAATGAGCCGAAGTGCTGGCTCATTGTTTAGTAACTTCGCCGGCGTTTGATAGGCGAGAGCAACCAGATCGTTATCAAAGTAAGGCGTTCGATATGTGATCTGCGAGCGTTCCACGGTAAATTTACTTGCCATGTACCATGGGGCTTGCTTGAAGGAAGTGAAGGAAAGCCTGTGGCCTTGGATCTCATCGGCGTAGGTCGCAGCAGCGTCCTGAAAGGAGCAATTCAACTGCGGATCGAAGACGCCTTGTTGAGGAGGATCGGGTTTAAACATTACAAGCCGCCTCAAGATTTCGCCGCCACAGACACCACTTACCCGGACTGGGGCGATCTGTCGTGCAAGTCTTTGAACGTAAAGGTCGACCGACCCAGTTACGTCCATGGTGCCGTCGCTAATATAAACTGCTCTTTCGGCCAGGTCGTGAAACTGCGACAGAAACTCGCCGCCCACCAGAATTGTGTTGTGAGGTTGTTGGCAAAGTTTCGCCGTGTGACGCGCAATCTTGACATCCGCGCAATCACGGTATGTGCCACCCCACGTATAGCATGGGAGTGTGCCGGGAGGACGAGACGCCCAGGCCAGGATCATCCGGCTATCGACACCTCCGGTTAAAGATAAGCCAGTGGACTGTTTCCCAGAGAAATACCTGGGAAGGACCCGTGCCCAGGTTTCTTTCAACCGCTCATAGAAATCAGATTCACTTAGCTCCGGCTGATTTTCCCAGGCTTGCTGATTGAAGTAAGTCTTCTTCTTTACTGGTTCTCCCTGGGAAAACACCCACGCTGAACCTGGCGGAAGCAGCGAGATCCCGGAGAAAAGGCTCCTGTTTTGTAGAACGGCCTCGCAACAGAGAACCTCGCCCAAACTACGCAGATCAAGTTGCCGAGTGCCGGGCAGGATTTTCAGAAGAGCCTTCGCTTCAGAAGCAAAATAAAATCCACGCGCGTCTTCGTGATAATAAATTCGATTTACGCCATATCGGTCGTTAAACAGAACGAGTTTCTGCTCACGAAAGTCCAGTAACACGCCGCTGAACCAGCCGTTGAGCTTTTCGAGAAACTCGCAACCCTTTGTCTCGTACAGGTGAACGAGATAACTTGCGTCGTCTAAACCAAATTCATGACTACACCTTAGCGCGTCGACATCAGCCTGATCGGGAAAATCTTCGCCAGAAAAGAGAAGGCAGATATCTTTCTTTTCATTCCAGATAGGAAGGCAATCATCAAATGCTCCCTTGTGACAAGCCCATCCGCCCCAGAGGCCGAGCTTCTCGTTGGTATAGGTACCCTCCGTATAAAACGGCTCATGTATTAGGCATTTAGCCATGGACTTCACCAGAGCATCATACTGCTCTGATGGCCTCTGACTTATTATTCCAACGATGCCAGGCATACGAAGTTAAATGGAAAAAATTGCCGTTGAGAGGAATCGACACACCACTTTCGGACCGTATTTGGCTTCACCAAGTCACCCTTGGCGATGATTCTCGGATCACTGATCACGTTACCTCAGCTATCAAAACACGCTTTAACGATTCGAGCGGCAGAAGATCTTGGGACAGGACACAGTCTTCAGGTTCGTCGGTAGTCAGGTTCAGCAGCTCCTGTGACCGGAAGCGATACCCGTTTCACCCAGCATAGGCAATTGCTAACAAGTTATCGCGAAAACGCGGGATCAAGAATAGCGGATATCCAATCCAGGATATAAGTCGGAAGACTGGATTCGTTGGACAGTGGTGCATTTGACAATACTCTACACGGCAATCCTTGAATCCAGCTTTCTTAAATTGCCACTGGAGGTGATCACGGCTGTATTCAATTACGTGCCCCAAATCTCTATCTTCCGGCATGTGAAAATAATCGTGAATGCGCAGGCCCAGAGCAAGGTAGACGAGGTTGCGTAACCGATAGAAGTTGGGAGTCGAGCAAATCACTATACCATTCGGTTTAAGTGCTCGCCTCAATTTTTCCAAGGCAATATGACCAGGCAAGGGCAGATGCTCGATTACTTCGGAGAAAAAGATAATGTCAAATCGCGCTACAAGTGGCTGTAGAGGCTTACATAGATTCCATTGAACCGTTTCGACACCCTGGGTTTCCAAATAGGCAAAGAGTGGCGGAAGAAGATCAGCTACACAGGCTCGATCATTCCAGAGTTTCTTACATAACAGAGCCAGCTGTCCTCCGCCGATGTCCAGTACATCCATGGGGCTTGGGGATGCTAAATCACAAAACCGCTTCATTAGTGTTTTGTAACGGGAGCGGTAGCGAGAACAATAATCAGGTGGCGCCGAAAGGCCGAAGTGATTACAAACGACCTCTGAATACACGGCGTCGAATTTTTTAGGATCCCATGCACGCGCCATAAACGAGCTTTCCTTTTTAAAACCGGCTAACTATTTTGCGAACACAGCACTCTGGGGCAAGACGGCCGAAGATCCGGCTTCGGGCCTTGTCCTACCGTCCACATCAAGATCTGACTCATAAGCCGCGCCTTAGCGTTCCAACTTAATCGTTTTCGAGCGTAGCGCATACCTTGTTGCCGCAACCGCTCGAGAATATCTGGATCGCGCGCGAGCTTCCCCAAGATCTCATCGATTTGTAACACAACGTCAGCTTCACTCGTGAGAGGTACTTTAAAGCCCACTTCGGAATCAATAATATCTCCGGGTCCGCCGTAGTCGACCACTATGGGGACGGCGCCCATTGCCAGAGCTTCGAAGACCACAGCGCCTCCAAACTCGTGAATCGATGGAAAGACCAGCACGTCGGCTGCTCCCAAGCGTCGCATGACTTCAGCGTGAGGCAGCATGCCACAGAACACAACATCTTTCTCAATGCCGAGCGATTTTGCTAGTTGGTCAAGACTGGCCCGCTCGGGCCCATCGCCGACAATCGTGAAGGACGCCCTTCCCGTTCGCAGGAGCGAAGCAGCTGCCCGCAAGGCGAGGTCACAGGCCTTGTATGGGACAAGGCCACCGACGAAGATCAATTCAAGCTTATCGCTAAGTGGCGAGCTACGTGAACCACTTGCATGAAGTGAAGGGTTAATGCCGTTCTCGCCTGGAACAAAGAAGAGCTTCTCGCGATAAGTTGCGAACTCGGCATAGGTTTGCGAAGAGCCCGCGATGATGGCCGTCGCATGACGATAGGTAGATCGGGCGAAAGGCAGGAACCGGTAAAAATTCCTTATGTTAGAGATCCACTCCTTCTGTTTGTCGGCCTGACTGAAACTCGCCGGCCACGGCAAACCACCGTTGATGGGTCCGATCACGAACGGGACGGAACCCCGGTGAAGGAAGAAAGCGAAGGGACTCGGCAAAACCGACGAAATAGGCAGGAGGCGCAGGACCACATCGAAGTCGCCAGCCGAGATTCGGGTCCGCATCTGCCGCCACGCGCACCATTCAAACGCCAGACAAAACACATAGTTAAAGGCTGTCAAAACCTGGCTACGATAGTCATTCTTAAAAATCCGACGAAAAAACCATTCATAAATGCGATCGAGCCACGGAAGACTAACGACCTCGATGGCGCGAAACGGCGCCTGTCTGCGCCGCACAGCCTCCTCGTTTTCCCGACGAATGACCAGTGTCACGCCATGCAGCCTTGCCAGGGCCTCGGCATGAGAATACCCAATCAGGGGGCCGGTAATTCCGTCCGGGTTACTACCAGGAGCTAGGAGTAAGATACGTAGCATAATCGTACGCGTGGTCAGTTCAGTGGTTCTTCGAATCTCGCTGAAAATGCGAGATGTCCCGAGTTTTGCAGGGGGCTACCTTCATTAGCTAAGAGACGGCTACCAATTAAGCAACCCAACATGGGACCCTTTTATAGGTTATCGCGATTTTGTCCGAAATGGGAGCCGGCGGGAGGAATCGAACACTCCATCTGCTGATTACAGATCAGCTGCTCTAACGTTGAGCTACACCGGCGAATTTGTTGTGTTGGAAAGTAAGGTTCGTTAAAATTCTCTTGTAATACCAGGCTCTGCAACTTAGAGCTACTTGAAGAATGGGCTCCGGAAGCAACCCGCCAAAGCCTCTGTACAGGCGTAGCCGGACGAATAGATAGCCCCTCAGGGTCAACGGAATGTAATACCTTGGAAAGTTAACTTGCTGGAAACCGTTCCGACGCTTGAATTCCACGAGGGAGCTCCGGCGCTTGTTGCCATAAATGAATCTTCCGTAGATCAGATGCGAGATTCGTTTTTGCTCGCAGACCGCCGCTGCCTTAGCGATCAGTGCGTTTTGGGGTCGCTTGTCATAATGCTCGTCCATCGAGACGATGTGAAAAATCGTCGCCAAGTCGTCAACGTAAACCATTTTCAGGAAACCTATAAGTTCCCCATCTAAATACGCGCCGATAAAATCACTTCGATCCAGATAAGTAGCGAGCTCTTGCCTGACTGTGTCCGAATTTTTTCCAAAATGCCAGAAGAGTCTTCCGTCTCGTATACGTATGCTGTTATAAATTCTATGGACACCTTTGACAAGATCCTCATCAAACGGTACAACTTTTACGACGACGCCACGTTTGGCAGAACGCCTGACATTCTTCCGCGACACTTGAGGCAGATTTTCCCACCAACCCTTAAAGCAAGCTGTCGGTATTGCAGCCCAGTTGTCCCATTCCCAGTGATACTCATGTTTTGCTGAAACCTGAGCCGGCCTTTGAGAAAACGTAAAGACATCGGCTTGTAACTGACTCTCCTTCAATTTCGCAATAAATGTGTCAGGATCTGCAACGACCGTGCCTTCTATCACCGCTTCATCTTTAATTTCTGCTGTCCTGATCCATCTGCCGGTTACCACAACGGTTCGGCCACAGACCTCAGCTGATGGGACATGGAATGTCTTACCGGCGATGCGAATCTCTTCCAGTCTAGCGCTGGTAGTCATTGCGTTTGCCTAATATGCGAATCAAACCCACCGATTCCCTGCGATGCCGGAGACATTCGCCAGTCTTGACGCGACCAACTCCGCCGCAACCATTGTTCGACCATTACCAAGCTAAATAGAAGCTTGTGGTTGTCCTGGCGCCCGGACTGGTGACTTTTAAGAAGGCTTCGCACTGCTTTAGGATTGAGGAAACCAAACATAAGAGAGCTTTCATCACGGAGCACTTCCTGAAGCTCGCTATTTAGTGATGAATGAAACCAATCGTCCACTACGTTTACAGCAAAACCGCGCTTCTTTCGCTTCAAGATGCGAGATGGCAGATATCGTTCGCACACTCGACGGTGCAACCACTTTCGACTGCCATTGCGAACCTTGAATCCTGCACCGAGTCGCTGCGCGTATTCGACGATCGTTCGATCGAGATAAGGCACACGCACCTCAAGGCTATGGGCCATCGATAACTTATCGGCATACATGAGAAGCTCATCAGGCAGCGAAGAACGAATTTCAAGAAGCTGAAAGGCACCCAGCTCATCCGTGTGCGCCATTTGTGGAATCAGATCGTGCCAATAGTCAACAAGGGCATGGCCATTTTGGTTAGGAAGTATGTCGCCCCGAAAGAGTCCGTCTATGGTATCCGCTGGCGCCAGAGAAAAAACATCCTGATAGCGCTTCATTCTATCCAGCGTTCCCAAGGACGAGACCCCGCGTTTCAATGTTTCGTTACGAGGCAATCGATCAACAGCGAAGCTAACAGAGGAACGGATAACGCCTGGCAGCCCGCGCCACCAATCCCCATAACGAACACCCAAATGCCGTTTGTAGCCGCCGAACAATTCATCCGGTCCCTGACCGACCAACGCGACTTTCACGTCCTGCCGCGCCCGCTGTGAAACGAAGTACATCGGAACAATGGATGAGGCCGCGACAGGCTCCTCCAAACACTCCACGATTTTCGGAAGACAGCGTTCGAACTCTGCCCTATCGAGCTTTACTGTTACGTGCTTGGCGCGCAAAATCTTTGCCGTCTCCGCCGCATCGGTTAGCTCGTCGTCGTGGAAGCTCTCTCCGTAACCTATGGTATAGGTAGGCCAGAGCCCGCCTTGTTCGTTCATCAATGCCAGCAGCAAGCCCGAGTCAATCCCGCCGCTAAGAAGGATTCCCACAGGAACGTCGCTGAGGAGGTGACGCTTCACAGCTCCGCGATACAACTCAAGAAGTTCTTCTGCCGCCTCTTTCCCCTCTTTTCGGCCTGAGAATGGCACTGGCGTGTAATTGTACCAACGTGCTTCGCGACATTTCCCGTTCTCAGCGATTAGCATTGTACCAGGTGCCAGCTTTCGGACCCCTTCAAAGATGGTCAAAGGGGACGGCGTGTAGCGAAACCGGAGAAAGAGATTGAGTGCGGCTGGATCGACGTTAGCCCCCGAGCTTGCTGCAGCGAGAACTGACCGAATCTCGGATCCAAAGCTCAACTGGCTATTCGTAAGCCGATAATAAATCAGTTTGATACCCATTGCGTCCCGGGCCACCACTAGCCGTCGTTTTTTCACATCCCAAATAGCGAGGCCAAACATACCGTTAAGCTGATTGAGTACGTCGATGCCCCATTCCTTGTAACCGTGAATGATTACTTCTGTGTCGGATTCAGTTCGAAAACTGTGGCCACGGCTCTCCAGCTCGGCGCGAAGTTCTTTGAAATTGTAAATTTCGCCATTCAACGTGACCCAGACCGTTTCCTCGGCGTCGGACATCGGCTGATGACCGCCGGCGAGGTCAATGATTGATAGCCGTCGAAAGCCCAAACCAAGCGAGCCGGAGAAATAATAGCCGTCATCATCTGGACCACGATGAACCATGGTTTGGGTCATCCGTCGGATAGTGTCCGGTTGCACGGACTCGTTTCTACCAAAGTTAAACTGACCACAGATACCGCACATTGGTTTGTTACACCTTTTGAGCTAGAACGATATGGTCCATGCCGCTTGATCTCACGCCTGGGACATTGCGATCGGCTAGCCGCTGCAGCCAGTGATTCAACCTGATCGACGTTCGCTCTCCAAGAATCGGCCGGCCACGAAACGTGAGAGGTGGAAATCCCACAGTTCTTGCTTTGATCTTCAAAAGTCCGACAGTCGCAAGCCACCGGTCTAATTCACGCAATGAATCGAGTCGAAGCGGCGGCCCAGCATCGTCAGGCCGAGCGTCGCGAAAGCACCGCAGGATTGCTTTGATAACTTTCCTCGCAGGTTGCATTGGGGGACTAAACCAGGGATCGAGGATGCGCTTGAGTCGCCAGCGATTGCCTGCTGTGATTAATAGAAAGCCGCCAGGTTTGAGCACCCGAGCCATTTCGCTCAAAGCCTTCTGAGGAGAATGAAGATAAGGCATCACTCCGATTGCGAGAACAAGTCCGAAGCTACCATCTCTGAAAGCCAGGTGATGCGCATCGCCCAAACCGATTGAAACAGAAGACTTCACACCCGCTTGACCTACACGTTCGCGGGTAGAATCTACCATTCCTGCCACAGAATCCATCGCATGGACGAGATAGCCCCGCTGAGCTAATGCGACTGTGCATCTTCCGCTACCACATCCAATTTCAAGAACCTTTTCTCCGCCTGGAATTGCCAAGTCGTCGATCCACTCTAACACAATCTCCAAGCGCTTCCGATAAATGGCGCCGTGGACATTGATTTGATCATAAACGTCTCTCCATCCAGCGACGTTCAAATCAAAGTGCGTGTCGACGAGTGTCTGGTGCTCGGACCCGTGCGAAATATCAGGAGAAACGGCAGGTGATTTCATCTTTTACCTTTCAGGAGTGGTTAAACGTGGCGCACACTCCCGGTTCGCGTGTCTCTCTTTTCACCATGTCAGGTCTCAATTTTTCAGCGTTCTTGGCTTCGCGAAAATAGAACGCCAAACTGCGAAACATCTGCGACTGCGCCCACCGGTGCATCGGAACGTTATCCCACCCTAAATACAGTCGACGGGAGCGAAAAGAACCATCCGGCTTGATCCAGTCCTTTAGAATCCCGTCGATAACTGTTTGCAGGGTTGTCTCTAGTTGGGGGAACCTGTCCCGAAGCAGCAAACATAAGTTGACGCACTCAGCCCAGTCATAAAGCTCTCGCTTGTAAACTGTCAGGCGTGGGGCTTTGGAAAAAGGTTTCGGAAGGCCCTCCTCATCAAAGAGATTTGCAAGGTAATACTTCACTCCTTTCGAAAGCGCCTCTTTACACGATTCATCTCCAGTCAAAGTGTGAATCTTGGCCAGGGCTTTCATGACGAAACAAGTATGATAGTGGTCAATAAAGTCCCGTACTCCATCCACCGCGTAATACCATGAACCGTCTTGATTTTGATTCTCCAATATGAAATTGAGATTGCGTTTCGCGATTCTCCAATAATCCTCATTAGAGAAAACTCGGGAAGCACTCGTTAGAAGAAACGCACGGTAAGCGGCGGCGTTAATGACTCCGCCCTGATCAAAGGGAGTGTAGGAACAACTGCTAGCCGTTTCCGATGTTGGGAAACTCTTGATGTCGGTCGCGGCGTGCCGGGCAATCGATTCGGCAATCAATTTCCACTCCTCTTCTGGATGCAGTTCGAACACTTGGAGAAATGCTTCATACACGTAAGGCGTGGTGGTTATGAGCGGAGTTTGTTTCTTGATAATTCCGTTGCGAGTCACCCAGTCAAAGGGATATCCCCAGCAACATTCTTTGAACAGCCGACAGCGCGACTCTTTTAATTCGGTCAGAAAATGGATTGCATTTTCCAGTTGCGAGAAATCTCTGGTTGCCTCGTAAAGGAAGGCAAAACCCATCGCGTAATGGGCGTCCGCAATCGGGAACCGCAGGGGACGATGGAATAGGCGTCGACCAGAAGGAAGGACTGCCTCAAAGAATATCATGGGAGCGACCGCCGCTGTCCCCCAAACGCGATCCCGATAGTACAGCGCCTTGGCCCGCCCACCAATCGGACCAGCAAAAAAGCTCTGATAGTCCCATGATGTTTCACCAAAGACCCCAAGCCATTCGGTAAAGTCCGTAAGAGCGCGAGAAACCTTGTCCGTGCGTTGCATACTCTCCTCCATCCGCCGTCCGTCCTTCGTCATCTGATCTCTAACCACTGGCCTGTGCTTAGCTCCGCTCCGTTAACAACGAAAAGTTGTCGATCTTGTTAAATCGCAAAAGACTGCGAAAAATAGCTTTCAATTTCTTCGTCTGTTCCCAGCGATGAAAGCGCATCAATTCATGGGAAACGGGGCGATCTATATGCCGTATGGCGGACCAGCAGTAACCAGACAGCAACGCCAACCCGTCAACCGGTTGCTTTGTCATTCTATAAACCACTCGAAAGAGCTGCCAGAGCGGGGAACCGCCTAGATAATAATCCTTTTCACCGTAAGAAAAGCTTGCAGCCCAGCTGGTTTTCCCCGCCGTGCCAAGCGTTCGGTAATGATGAAAGCGCTTTTCAGAAAAGGATCGCGTTTTCCATCCCTTCATCCGCGCTGTGGTGACCGCGATCCAGTCGATTCCTCCCGCAGGGTTCGGGATGTAACCGCCTACTTCTTCAAAACACTGTCTCCGGAAAAGCTGGCATCCGCCAGCTACATGGTTCTTACCCTCAAAACTATCCCGGGCAGTGTCGTAACCGCCATCCTCTGTAAACGGCGTCCCGGCGACGCCTAGCCGTGGATCTTCTGCAAACTTTCCAATCAAAAACCCTAGGTATTCCGGATCAAATGAAAGGTCTGCGTCCAGATTCCCGATTACTTCAAATCGAAGTCCCTGGAGCCGTTCCAATCCCGCATTAAATGCATGCACCTTACCAGCGAAGGTACGATCCTTGCGCTGTGGGCGACTGACCAGCTCGATCCACGGGTAGCGCTCAGCATACTTCTGGATAGTTTTCGCCGTTTGATCCGTCGAGCCGTCATCAACTATGACCCAGCGCTCCGGCAACACTGTCTGCGCGACCATGGAGACGAGAGTCTTTTCAATGAAAGCTTCCTCGTTGTGCGCGGGAGTGATCAGAACGTACTTCATACTAAGATCAGAGATTAGAACTCAGATATCACGCTACTGAAGAAACTGCGACGGTGGCGGCCTGTCCAGACTCCTGGTGCCCGATTTCCGGCATCTCACTTCTGCCGGGATAGATCTGGACGAAGATCTCATCCATTATTCGCGCCGTTAAAATAATTTCGCGATAAGGAATTGGAAGGGGGCTCCCTGTTCGAACGCTGTTATAGAAGCGCTCAATCAACTCCTTCATCCCGAAGTCCTGATAAAGTCGTCTAGTCAGGAAATTGGCCACGTTTACCCGCGCGTTTCTAAAATATTCGTGCGCGCTCTTTAACGGAGGCACAAAATATGTGAGATAGCTTTTATATGACCGGCTTTTATTTCGAACAAGGCTTCCGGTTATAATATCTGCAGTTACTGACCCACTCGGGCCGTAAACGCGCAACTGGTTAAGCCCTCTGATTTGAGTCGAAAAACAAAAGAACGCAGTCGTGCCACGGTTGTCCCGAATCATGACCCTTAGCTCATCCAAGACTTCTTGTGCGCCGAGGCTACGGAGTTGTTCGCTTTGATGTGCCGTAGCGATAATTTCGGTCAGTTCGTCATCAAGGAACTCAGCCAGTTTACCAATCCCATGGCTAATAATGTTGTGAAATAACTGCCCGGGTAGTTGGCGAACCCAATGGTTACGATTTCCGAGGAATGCGCTGGCGTATCTTAAATCTCCCAGGTCGTACGACCAGTAGCTTTCCAGATGAATCGGTCTTCCGCCGAGAAATCCTTTCTCTACCAGCCGGCGCATTTCGAGCATCTCGAGGGTGAACAGGTAGTTATGGCCCGCGGTTATTTTTAGGCCACGACGTTGAGCCAACTGAATTAACGACTCTGTCTCACTGGCCGTAACAGTGAACGGTTTTTCCAAATAGACATGGCTTCCTGATTCGAGGCACTGTTTCGCAAGCGAATAATGGCTCCGTGGCGGAGTCGTAATGTGAACGATATCGGGAGAGACAGCCTCCAGCATTTCTTTCAGGTCGGAAAAGCATCCAGCAATGCCGAACCGTTGACCAAGTTGTTTGGCCATGAGCGGTTCCCAATCGCAAACGGAAACGATTTCGCATTCCGGGATGCGATGAATCGCCGCCACATGCTGGTCGGCGACCTTGCCGCAGCCGACGATAGCGATTTTTAACATGGTGGATGGTGATCAGTCATAAGTGATCAGTGATTAGCGACGGGTTTCAACGCTTCAACGGATCATCGTTTCCGTTCGATGTAAACTGGCTCAGAAACGCCTCCATCGCCCGCTCCATTGGGACCCGCGGCTTCCACCCCAGCCGTTCTTTGAGCTTCTGATTGGAATAGCGATTTCCCTTCCATTCGGCGGAACAGCGGCGGCGATTAAAAGCAGGGGGAAGTTGGTTTTTCGACCGCTGGCAGTACTTCTCCCAGAGTAGGGACATGGTGTAACCAACGACGTAAGGGATCCTAACTGATATAAAAGACTTTGTCTTGTCCTTGTAAGCTTTTAAAAATTGTTGACCCGTCAGTAGCTCATCATCCACGACGTTAAGAATCTCACTATCAATCCCGGCCTTGAAACCAGCTAGCACAATGGCCTCAGCACAGTTATCAACATAGGTCAACGGCAAGGACTGCGTGCCGCTCACCTGGACGAAAAGTCCAAAGGCGCTGGTCCCGACGCGACCGTTCAATTCTCGCTTTCCAGGCCCAAAGACGTATCCTGGTCTGAGAATCACATAAGGCAGATTATGCACCTCGCCATATTCCTTAACCAGTTCCTCCTGCTTAAGTTTGCCGAAGCCATATGCATCAAATCGTTCCTGGGGCGCATCCTCTAATGGACAGTTCTCATCCAGGAGAGCCCCACGTTTCAAAGCCAGGTTTGAATAAACAGCAAAGGAACTGACATTCACAAAACGCTTTGGCTTGGCAAACCGGAGAAACGCATCCATCAAGTTACGCGTAGCGAGCGCCGAGTTCATAAATGCGCCTGCAAACGACTTTTCCATGCCGGCAGCGAGATGGTAGATAACTGAAACACCCTCCGCCGCTTTGCGGCAATCGGTCGGCGAAAGAAGATCTCCTGTAACGAGAGCTACATCCTTGCCGGCATCGAACTGGCTGAGTACTTTCTCGAGCCGGTCAAGTCGACTGGAGGGGCGGACGAAACAACGGATATTGCGATAACCGTATCCCAAGAGAATCTCGACAACTCTTGTGCCGATGAAACCATTGGACCCTGTGACCAGGATGCGATCACTAGCTAAAGCGATGTATTCAGAACTCATTCCTCGAGTCGACTTCAGCCAAAGGCTACGCCCGTGTCAGGGTTCTTCTTCAGCATATACGAATTCTCTGCTCTCTTCTTGTGTTACGACAAATGGTTGGGCAGTCGCAAGGGCAGTTCGCGGATAGTCCATGGCAATGAGATAGAAAGCAAACCAGATAGGATTAAACGTTCCGAAGGCTGCTTCCGTCCAGTTGTACAGGACTACTGCCGCGAGAAAACCCACGCGATATCGTCCCCACTCAAAACTTCGAAAAAGCTCAGGGCGTATTTTCCAGAATGTAGCGACAAAGAGGCCAATTACGAGGAACACGCCAATTAGCCCCAAGTTTAAATAAGTTTCCAAATAGCCGTTATGGGCCTCGTTTGGGATAAAGAAGAAAATTCCTTCCAGCTGCTTTAGCCTTCCTCCCAACCAGAAGCTATCAAATCCCGTCCCAAGAATCGGATTGGTATGAAGTTGCAGGAGGTGTGTCCAGAGTATTGTTCTTCCCGACAGAGTGGAGGTCCTACCCAGATTTTGGGACAAATGCCCTGAAATCCCAAATGCCAGTTCTGCCACGATAAGGAGAACTAGTGCCAGTAACATGTACGTGCCGATAAAATTCTTATTTATAGAACGGATACCGATAAACACGACCACTAGTGCCCCTACAACCAAAGATATGAGAGAGGTGGCACTGTGAGCCACCGAAAGGAGCCAGCAAATACCGACTAACAACCCAACGGTTAGCCGAAGCTCGTTTCGTCTCCAAATATTCCGGTCAGTTTTCCAGATTTGCAGTAAATGCCAGAAGAAAAAGTAACCCAGGATCAGACAATCTGCACCCAGCATGTTTTTGTCCGTGGCGATACCGTTGTTCATTGGGTCCCCGGTCCACTCATCGAAGCTTCGACCCAACTCGGGATAGTATTTGATAAAGAGAATGGAAACCGGGATGACCACATAGGCGCACCGCTTCATCAACCGTATCAGCGCTTCTTTGGGATCCGGTTCCGTAAGGACGATCAGCGTCATAATCGGATGGCCAAGAATTTTGGTCCACCGTTTGAACGCCACGAAGGGGTAGTCAGACCAAATAATAGCAATGAAACAGTAGGCAATAAACGCGATGAGCCACCCATTTTGTCGCAAAACCTCTGAAAGTTGGACCTGCCTTTTGATGAGAACACAAAAACCCGCTGTAACCAGTGCCAGGTAAAAATATGCATCCAGCGGACTTCCCTCTTCTACTGAAGCAGCGCTGCTCACGGGCAAGCCGAAGATGTTTAGCCATCCGGAAAAAGGTCTTGAGCAAATGAGCACGAACCAAAGAAGCGGAAGCCAAAGCGCGCCGCTCACATCGGGTCTTTCCCGAATGTCTCGCCGGAAAAGGAAGACAATGAAGGCGACCGTGAGAAAAGAGGCTAGAGATGGCGACAGATGAAGACCGAACAAGCTCGCAATATGGGGTCTGACTAGATTCATGGATTAGGAAACCTTTTGTTGAAGCTGACCGGGAAAGCGAACAATGACATTACAACAGCGCATAGCCGCCGATTCCGAGCCCTTGCAATATCGCCTGAAAGTCATCGCTCATAAGATATTCCTCTTCCCCATTTGCGATCGGGTGTGTCATGATTTCCACGTTGCTTGACTTCGCCAAGGCCGCGACTCGATGGAGTTTCTTTCCCTCCCTGCACTGAGTCAGGTCGAAAAAATAGTCTGCGAGACGGTATCGACGAGCGAGCCAGCGATCGACCAGCCTGCGGTAGGTTCGGTTCGATAGGCTTTTCTCGCCAGGCCAGAAAGAAAAGTTGCGGCGCAGCTTCGTACCAGGCGGAATCATGTCGCTGAAAAGCAAGTTCACACACAGGTGCATGTGATGGTGCCCATCGATATGTGACGGCGATTTTCCAAACAAACGCGCAAACTCTTCAGCCTGTGCACTGTACGAATAAGCAAATTCTCTTCGCAGAAAAGGATTGTACAGAAGTTGCGAGTATTTATTCCGTGTCAGAAACCCAACGATTCGGTTATGACAATCTCTAAGTCTTCCCGAACACCTGCCATCGGTAAATGGCTCCGAAAAATTTAGGTGCAAACCGACCTCTAACCCATTAGCGCTCGCCAGCTCCGCCGCTCTCTCGGAGTCCGCCATGAAGACCATGGCGCTAACTGACGTGATTCTCTCTCCCCAATAACACCTTAGTGCTGCATCCGTCTCCGCCACAGAACGGCCCCAATCGTCCGCGTTAATGATTAACATGTGACAGCGATCAAAGGGTTACCATCTACCCCAAGGCTATGACGCGGCTCGGAGGCGACCAGGAGACGGGCAAGGTTACTCGCATAAATGCCCGAGACCGTAATATCCAGCATTTGAAAGAGAGATAGCAGAGCTCACAGGTCAGCAAGGCTTGCAAATTGGATTACTTTCAAGGTGGCGCCATCCGGTTCTTGAAATTGTTTAAAAAAGCTGCCGATAGACTCAACTGTGTGAGTAATCATCTCTTTTTTCATCTCCGGATAGATCGGCAGTGATAAGATGCGGGATTGGTTAAAACAGGCGACGGGAAAATCTTTGGGGCTGTGACCGAAATGAGCATAGGCGGAATAGAAGGGCAATGCCTTCGGATAGTTTAAAACGGTGGAGACGCCTGCCTGGGTAAGATACTCCCTCAATGCATCCCGGTTTTCTGTACGAATCACATAGAGATGATAAACGTGGTCACGGCCAGGACCGATTTTCGGTGTGATTATATCACCCACCTCATCCAGGAGCTCGTCGTAACATGCAGCAACATAACGGCGTGCCTCAGTCCAGGCAGGTAGATGGGGCAACTTCGCATTTAGGATGGCTGCTTGCAGGCCGTCCATGCGGCTGTTTATCCCTTCCATGAGGTGATCGCCCTTTCCACCGTGCCGAGCGAAAGTCGTTATCCAGTCGGCAAGCCGATCGTCGTTTGTCACAACGCATCCGGCATCGCCGTAAGCGCCCAGGTTCTTCCCGGGGTAAAACGAGAACGTCGCGGCAGTTCCAAAGGTACCAACGTATTGCCCCTTGTACCTGGCAAGATGCGCCTGGCCGCAATCCTCTATAACCCAAAGATTATGCCGTTTTGCGATGGCCATGATCGCATCCATGTCCGCCGGCTGTCCATAAAGATGGACTGGAATAATACCGACCGTGGCAGGCGTGATCTTTCGTTGGATATCTTCGGGATCAATCGTGAACGTTTCCTCATCTGCGTCGCAGAATACGACCCGCCCGCCGGCTTGCGTAACTGTCTCCGACGTCGAGATCCAGGAATGTGCCGGAGCGATGACCTCATCGCCGGGCTTTACGTGAAGTCCCCGCAGGGCGATGTAAACCGCATCGGTTCCGTTTGCGCAGGAAACGCAATGCTTCACACCTAGCGCATTAGCCCAGGCCTGCTCAAAAGCATCTACGTGTCGCCCGCGAATGTACGCCGACTCCGCGATGACTTCAGCAATCGCGCCATCGATCTCTTGCTTGATAGTCAGGTATTGCGCGTGCAGGTCAACAAAGGGAATTTTCATGTCAAAACCGACAAGTGACAGCTCCAGGGCAGCGGCTACAGACGACGAAGGAGGCGTGCTGGATTGCCCGCATAAATTCCGGGAATGGTAATGTCCTTGGTAACAACTGCGCCGGCTCCGATGACTACCTGGTCGCAGATCGTCACCGGAAGGATTGTGGAATTTGTTCCAACGCTGACCTGATTCCCAACTTTGGTCGCTCGCCAGAACTGGGACTCCTTAGTTGGCCTCCCGGTGGCGAAAAGATCATTAATAAACATCGCGCCGTGAGAAATGAAGCACTCGTCTCCGATCGTTACGAGCTCACAAATGAATGAGTGCGACTGAATCCTGCACCGCTTTCCGATACTTACTCCCTTTTGTATCTCTACGAACGGCCCAACGAAGCTGTCGTCTCCAATCGCGCAACCATAGAGATTGACCGGCTGCACAACCGTAACGTTTTTACCGAACCTTACGTCGACAATCCCTGCATGGCGGATTTCTGGCTTTGCCACAAAGCTCTCGCTCAATGGCTGAGTTGAATAAGCCCGGGTAGTCAAGGAACGGACGTGGTGACTCATCCAACAAAGGACCGAGTCAGTCTCGAAACAGCGTCTGTGGGCTTCTTCGCGCGATGCGCTTCACAGGACTCGTTCATTTCTCCGCGAAGAGCGTCTGATACGCGGTGAGAAGGTTCTTGCCGACCTTCGCCCATTGCAAGTCCTCCTCAACCCGACGGCGACCATAATGCCCCATTTCCTTCTGAAGGTTGGGTTGGTCCATTAGTTGGGCAATAGCTTTCGCGAATTCAGTTTCGTTGTTTGGCTCAACATAGATGGCGGCGTCTCGGGCAGAAAATCGTGTCTCCTTCAGGTCGAAAGAGATGATCGGCTTTGCCGATGCCATGTATTCCATCACTTTGATCCAAGTAGACACATCGTTTAATGGGCTGGAAGGGTCGGGATCCACGCAAATGTCGGCGGCCGCAAGGTTAGCTTGCAACTCTTCATCAGACACGAAGCCGGTTAATTCGACGCAACCATTAAGTTGCAGGTTCCCAGCCAGATCACGCAAATCTTGCAGTGAGTCTCCAGTTCCCATGATGACGCAATAAAAATCCGAACGCTTCAAACCATGTAGTAAATGGCGCAAGGAACGGAGCAGGTAATCAACACCGTCTTGTGGGTTCAAGCTGCCGACATAGCATAGAATGGACTTATTCATTCCTCTCAAACGGGCGCTGGGTGCCGCTGAGGTCATTCGCATCTGGTTCGGCCCATTTCTTACAACGAAGATACTGGCGGGATTCTTATTCGCCCGCTCAATTTGTATTTGTTTATACGATTCGTTCGTGGCGATCGTGACATCAGCAAGCTTCAGGCTGCACCACTCAAACATTCTTAGAAACCGGGTGTAAACTCCTTCCCTGGCGCTATAACGGGATCGGTAAAGCTCCGGGCAGAGATCGTGCTGGTCAAAGACAAATTTCTTTCCGAGTAGTTTGAAAGGCGCCGCCACTAAAAAGAGAGTATCGGGCGGGTTGTGGGCGTGCATTACGTCGAAGCCGCGCCTCACAAAAATATATGTGCTAACAAGAAGGCAAGCCGAGGTGAAGTAAAGGTATTCTACAACATAACCAAGAAAGGATTTCAGCCTAACGAAAAGCAGATTCAATCGGCTACCATTTCCAGCTACTGTCTTTTTAAACAGCTCCAACGTTGGTACGCGGTAAACTTCTATACCATTCCAGGTTTCGCGCGCCGCCTGGCGGTGATTCCGAAGTGCGATCACCGCGACCTGGTAACCCGCATTAGCGAGTAAACGTGCCTCATTCGCGACACGAGTGTCCTGTGGAAAATTGTTTTCAACCCACATCAGGACTTTAGTTAGGGATCGCATCACGATCGGACTGCTTTGTGGTTGCGCTACCAGCAGATGCCTTGATAATTCGGAGAGGCGTTCACGACTTCGCGCGGTAACCGAATCAAATCAATAATCAACTTTGAATCGCTATTATTGGCTACAGCTTCCTGAATTTTGGAATTATTTTTGCCAACTACGACTACGTCACTGGCTTCGATGGCTTCTTTTGGAGAAGAAACCATCAGCGACGAGATGTGGGGTATTGCTTGCTCGATGTAGTGCTTGTTCGCACCCACGAGTCTGGCCAAAGCAACTTCTTCATCGTAGATAGCCAATCTATATCCTTTGCCGATCAAGGTTTCTATCAATCCTACGATAGGGCTTTCACGAAGATCGTCGGACCCGCCTTTGAAACTGAGGCCCAAGACCCCAACACGGTTTGTTCCTGTGTGGCGGATCAAATTGAAGGCTAGCTCGATCTGCTTACGATTTGTTTCGAGCACAGCCCCGAGCACCGGCAGTTCCAGATCCAATTGCTTCGCCTTGTAAAGAATAGCACGAAGGTCCTTTGGCAGACAAGAACCACCGAAAGCAAATCCGGGTTTAAGATAATACGGAGAGATGTTCAGCTTCGTATCTTTGCAAAAAATCTCCATCACTCTGTGGCTATCAATACCCATGGCCTTACTGAGATTTCCGACCTCATTCGCGAAACATACCTTGAGTGCGTGAAATGCGTTCGAGGCATACTTAATCAACTCAGCTACTGGAATGGGGGTGCGCTCCACAGGGGCTTTTAGGCTCGAATAAAGAGTGGCAACTCGTTCGGCAGCACGGTCGCCAGTGGCGCCGATGATCGTAAAGGGAGGGTGATAAAAATCATAAATAGCCGTGGTCTCACGCATGAACTCGGGATTCATGCAGATGCCGAAATCCTTTCCATCCTTTTTACCCGATTCTTGTTCCAGCAAAGGACGCACCACATCGTTCACCGTTCCCGGCAAAACGGTGCTTCGAACGACGACAACATGGAAGCTATCTGTGGTTCGTAGCAATTCGCCGATCTGGCTTAGAACTCTTTTTAGCTGGTCAAGGCCCAGGCTGCCATTGTCGTTGCTAGGTGTGCCAACACAGATTAGGGAAATGTCTCCAAGCGTCTTTACGCGCTGAGTGGCTTGCAAGCGTCCGGCATCAACTCCGCGGCGAATCAACTGTTCCAAGTCCGGCTCGATAATGGGACTTTTTCCCGAGTTGACGAGAGAGATTTTGATCTCCTGCAAGTCCACACCGGTTACTGAATGACCCATCTCGGCGAAGCATGCTGCCGTTACGCAACCCACGTAGCCCATTCCAAAAACTGTAATTTCCATAAGAGTTGTTGTTGAGGTTTAGCCCTTTGCTAGCTCCTTGTGGCCTGCGTTACTCGAATACAGAACTGGGCCACCTGTCTCGGAGTTGTATTCCAAAAAGCGCCGCTGTAGCGCTGACTCACATAGTCCAGAAACGATTTGTAATGAGCAGCTGGATATTCCCTTGATGTTGCGATCGCGTTATCAAAGCACAAATAGTCAGGATGAACGTCAACTAGTGCCATCCCGCCGTGCTGCGCGATCCAATCGAGTTTTCGCATCCAGATTTCCGGCGTCTTCTCCTGTAACAGCACGAAGAGCGTGAAGTCTTGAGGAAGGGTATAAGGAAGTTCAACGTAACCGTTGGAAGAAGACTGGATAGCTGATCGTTGCTGCCTGATCGAGTCGCCATTTGGATTCGGAACCCAGAAAGGAAAGATCGTGTGGCGGCCCTGGGGCTGCGGTTCGAATGGATCCGTATCGAAAGTGGACGCATCGTATTGCACGTCGAGGTCGTGCAGCCAATCGAGATTACGTAACATAAATCCCGATCTGAATCCCGACGCTCCCCACTCGCGCGCATAAGCGTTGATTTTGGCGGCGTGCCGCGTGAACTTGCGACGCGAGGAAAAGAGATGGCCATCGTGTTTAAGATCATGTATGCCAACCTCGAAGCCGTTGGCAGTGAGTTCCTGCCTCAATTCAACTGGGACGCGGTAGCTCCCTTCTGGAATAAAGTTAAAGGAAGAGCGGAATCCGAGGCGCTGTTCCAACTCCATCAAGGACCGACACCTTCCGAGCCCGGCCTTGCTCTCAACGTCGTGCGTCAAAACAAACGCAAATTTTTTGTTTCCCGGCCAGCCAGGCCAGTTTTCCGGTGCCCGCTCCGAGCCCGGCATGATAGGCCATTCGTCTCCGATTTGCTTGCGTAATCGCGTAGCCAGTGATCGTCGAATCGCCGTCCGAAGGAATTGCGGAACGAAAGGCTTTAGCCAGTAATAAATTCTATTGCGTAACATTAGAGAATAGCGACCTCGACGGCCGCTATAAAGGTTGGGGTGAGCACGAAACGGAGGGTTAAAACTTGTGTGCCTCTCCTGGTTCGACTCTTCAAAACCCCGGCGCCGGCGTTCAGCGAACGCCTCTATCAGCACCGAGGCGGACATCGAAGGACAAGCAGAAGTGTCAGGAAGACCGACAAAACAGAGAGCATTCGCAGGGTATCACCAATCCACGGCGAACGGGAAGCGGCCATTGCAAAATTGCAACCCCGGTCCGGCCCGTTATTGGTGCAGCCAATTAAGACTCGGAATCAAGCCACTTCGGCACGTAAGAACGCGACTTGTTTACCAAGACTGCAACATTGTTTCGCTCAGCGATCAGCTTGCCGTAGCTGCGCTTAATGCCCTCACGGTTGTTCTTCTCTGCCTCGACCACAAGCAAAAGCTTGTCCATGAAGGCAGCCATTCCCCACGTGGGACTCGTTTGATCCAGCGGGGGCATGTCAAAAATAATGTAGTCAAAGTCGCTCGCCTTCATATTTGGCATCATGTCGAAGAATTTTTTCAAGCCGAGCTGAGCCGGACCGCCGGTACTAGGCGAACCCACTGTGGCGAGATAGAGATTGTCCGCAGCCGAGGCGATGGAGTCAGATGGCTTAAGAGCTTTGTTTAGAGGGTAAGCAGGTTTACCCTTGAAAAACGGATGCACCTCCTCCGGTCCCAAATTCACATCGACGAGGAGCACCTTGCCGTCGTTTGTTTCTGAAAGTGACGCAGCCAGCCCAGCAGCAAGGGTGGAAGTTCCCCCTTCCTCCGAAACGCTGGTGACGCCCACCAGCTTCGGTTTATGCGTCAAGTGATTGAGCTCGAAATAAAGACCGAGACGATCACGGATCGCATCGCAGTATGGCCGGATGAAGTGATCGGCGTCCCACGGCGCCAATTTGGCGCGACGCCGCCCTGTGGTAAGCGCTTCCGGATTCGCCGGTGACCCATTACGAGGCAAGGCGAAGTGACCGTTCCTATATGGAATAGAGAGCATCAATGGAATGTGTAACTGTGTTTCCAGCTGGAGCGGCCGGCCAACGGTCTGGTTCAAAACCAAGCCCCTTAGCAGCGCGAGCACTATCCCGAAGGCCACTCCCCCACCAACTAACGCGAGTGCGAGCTTATCGCGTTTTTTAGTCTCCAGACCAGGAGGAGAGGGCCGCTGGACCGCGCTAATGTTAGGCATCTTGGAAGGGTCCAAGGCCTCGTCGATCCGTGCCTTTTCGAGGGATGCCGCGAAGTACTTGTAATTCGCTTCGTCCATCTCCTTCTTCCGTTCCAAATCTTCAATTTGCGGAGCGAGCTCCGAAAGCTGTTTCGTCCTCCGCTGAATATCGCTAAGCCGGGCCTTAAGTGTCTCGATTTTTGCCTGGGTGCCCGCAACCTTCGCTTTATTCGCTTTTTCATCTGTCGGCTTCTTCTTTCTCCAAGTCTTTGAGCCGCTGTCGGTCTTTTGATTAACAAGAGCTTGTTGTTCGGCCAGGTCCGCCTCGGCGGCGTTAAGTTGTTCCTGGGCTTTCGCCGCCTCGGTGGTAATGGCCGCTGAGCCCTCTTTGAGCGACGCAATTCCTGTTTTCTCTCTCAACGATTTGAGCGCGTCTTCGGCCTGATTCAAGCGCGCTCGGACCTGATCGGTCTGTTGAGCCACAAAATCGAAAGCGCCGGCGGAACGGTGCACTTCAAGATGCTTGACGAAATAACGACTCAACAGTTCCTGCAAAACGAGCGGTGCGATCTCCGGATTACGGTTCTTATACGAAATTAAGATGATGTTGCTTCCTTTGTCTGAAACTACCTTCAGACCTGAAGCAATACTGCCAGCCGCCTCGGCCACTGTTGCCGATGGTCCAGAGGACGGCAGGAACCGTTTGAGTCCGACTGCCTGGACGACGTGACTAAACAAGTCTTGGGGCGGTGGAAGCAATCGCTGGGGACCGAGTGCCTCGGCAACTTGTATGGCCAGATCCCAACTGGTCAGAATCTCAGTTTCGGCCCCGATCACCCTATCCGCTTGCGCTTGGTTGCCCGATTGAGCCGCGGCTCCCGCTGCCTCGGCTGGGTCGACTCCGCTCCTTTCCAGAACGTAGCGCACCAACAATTTGGCCTGTGATTCGTAGGAAGGCGGAAAGAGAAAATAAACCGCCGCAGCGGCAATAATGCCCACCACTGCGCACACGATGATGGTTCGCTTGCGTTTGAAGAGAGCGAAAAGAATGTCGCCCAGCTTCATTCCGGAGGGATGTTGTGTTTCGCGTCGTATTTCAGCCATAATTTTAACCTTTAGTCGAGATGTGGATAGAGGATCGAACCCGCCAGCCGGTTGAATACCAGCGGCAATCTGCCAAAGATCCGCTTGTGCAAGCCGCCCTTACGGCGGATGGGAGGTGAATACTGCCGACCCGATGGATCGACTCGGAAGTAATCAATTGTTTCTTCCTGCGTGTCCCAGGAAAGTTTGAATCGTCGCAAACCGTCATTTTCGCAGTCGGTACGCCCGAAATGTAATTTTTCGATGCCGGTGCGCGCTAAAAGCTGGATGCCTTGCCACATGACAAGATTGTTCGCGCGGAATTCTTGAAACCTCTTGTCCGAAGCGCCGTACTTGTAGATGGCGTTCTTTCCAAAGCGGAAGAAAACCGCCGCCGCAATTGGGCGTGAGCCGCGTTGTGCCAGAACAATGAATCCCAGACCGGGCTTGATGATGTGCTCGTAAATGTTCAGGAAGAACGATGCCGGTTGCGGTGGGAGACCGTGACGCCGACGCGTTTGGACGTGAAGCCGGTAAAAATCGTCCATGCCCTGGCGATTGCGAACAACGAGCGCGCTGATATTGCTCCGTTCTGCTTTCCGAATCGCGCGGCGCACTGGGCTGTCGAAGCGTTCGTGTAGTTCTTCAACATGGCGTCGCAAATCCAGTGTGTGTCCGTAGAATTTCGTTGCCGAACCCGAGGTGGATTGAAACGATTTACCCCCGCGGATTTCCAGGTGTTTCCAGCGGCGTTCCCGAGCGAAGCGAACAACCCGATCTCTTACCAATTCGACCGCTTCCGGATCAAAAATGAGCGGCTCGCATGTATCGCTGAATGGGAGGCAGACGCCGCGGCGGCCAGTGAACGGACTGCGCACTTCCATAATCGGTACCAGCGCCGCCAAGCGGTGGCCCCTGGAAAACCGAAGGTAAAAAGGGTGGTGGTTGTAAGTCTTATGAAGCACCTTTGCCCAGGCACTCGTGTGAAAGGACCCGGCGTCGCGATGTAAGGCAATCAGATGATCCCAGCCCGGATTGCGAACGGGATCGCAGATTTGCATTTGCAGCGATTCCTCGTTCGCCTTCGACTCCACCCAAGAATCCTCGCTGGAAAAGCGTGCCGTTTCGACGGACTCTGCTGCGTCTGGTTGGAGAGTTTTCAAAAAACTTTTTCTAGGCGAGTGCTTCCACGCCAACTGTTTCGCTAACGCAGCGACCGACATATTCGATCTGTTCTTCGGTCAACTCCGGAAACATCGGCAAAGAAAGAAATTCGTCGGCGAGTTTCTCCGCTATTGGGAATGCGCCCTTTGTATAACCGAGATTTCGGCCGGCCTCTTGAAGATGAACCGGCACCGGATAATGCACTGCGCAACCGACTCCTTTTTCCTGGAGATGTCGCAATACTGCGTCGCGTTCCTGTACCCGAACGGCATAGACGTGATAGACGTGGCGCGCGTACTTCGCCTCAAACGGTGTAAGAACTTCGTCGATTCCGGCAAAAGCCTGATTGTATTCCAGGGCATGTTTGCGCCGCAGGGAATTTGCTTTGTCAAGATGACTCAGTTTGATGGACAAGATTGCCGCCTGAATGCCGTCCATCCGGCAGTTCCATCCCATCGTGGAGTGGTAATATTTTCGTGACTGGCCGTGGTCTCGCAGCATCTGGATTTGCTTCCGTAACTCAGGATCGTTCGTCACGACTGCGCCAGCCTCGCCGAAGGCGCCAAGATTTTTCCCGGGATAAAAACTGAAGCAACCCGCGTCGCCCATCGTGCCTGCTTTTTGGCCTTTGTACTGTGCGCCATGCGCCTGAGCGGCATCTTCAACGACGAAAAGTCCGTTTGCGCGTGCAAATTCCAAAATCGAGTCCATGTCCGCTGGTTGCCCGAAAAGATGAACCGGAATTATCGCTTTGGTTTTCTTGGTCAGACTTTTCTCCAGTTCCGCCGGGTTCATCGTGAATGTGTCTGGGTCTACATCCACAAACACTGGTCGGGCCTTGCAGTAAGTAATCGCCTCGGCGGTAGCGATAAACGTGTTCGGAACCGTAATGACTTCGTCGCCTTCGCCAATTCCAAGCGCCAGGAGAGCAAGCCAAAGCGCGTCGGTGCCGTTGCCCACGCCGATCGCGTAGGAGGACCCGCAGAATGACGCGAACTCCTCTTCGAACCTTTCCACGAATGGCCCACCGGCAAAGGCGCTGCTCTCGATCACTTCGCGAATAGCGCGATCGAACTCTTCAGTTAAAGGAGCATGATGCGCCTTCAAATCGAGGAAGGGAACTTTCATTTTATGGTTTAGCTTAAAGGGATGATCTCGGGGGGGTGTGGTCGAAGCTTCGCGTGAAGCTTGCCCGCCACTCATCCAGCGAATGCTTCAACCTGAAGCATCTCTTCCACTTTGACTGGGGCGAAAACCGGCGCTGCGCTACTCGAATGAGAAAGTGTCACCGGCGCACCGTTCATCTTGACGGACGTGCTAGCCGCCTCAAGGATCCTAACCATTTCCAGTCCCCGACGGCCATCCGTCAGCGGTTGAGAATTCGTTTTGATGCAGTCAACAAAATGCTGACAGGCCAGTTTTAGCGGTTCCTCCTGATGGAGGTACGGGATGTAACTGTCTCCGTAATGGTACGAGTATTGAAATTCAGCGAACGTGTCGTAATGCGGCGGACGTTCTACTCGTGCATCGTAGATGCGGATTTTCTCGCGGGTCCGCAAATCGTCATACACGATCATGCGTCGCGTACCGACGATAGTCATTTCGCGAATTTTCCGTGGCTCGAGCCAGCTGCTCTGGATGGTTGCGAAGCGTTTACGCGAGAAGGAGAGCGACATGTTTGTCACGTCTTCCACTCCCGGCGTGATGTGAGCGTTTCCCTGGCAGTTAATCGTCGTGGGCAATTCGTCCAGAATATGGAGAATGATCGAGATGTCGTGCGGCGCCAGATCCCACGCGACGTTAATGTCCTTTTGGAATAATCCCAGATTGAGACGCCTGCAATTGATATAGCGGATTTCACCCAAATCTCCGGCTTGAACGATTTGGGCAATCTTTTGCACGGGCGACGAATAGAGAAACGTGTGGTCGATCATCAAAACCAGACCGTTGCGGTGGGCGATTTCTATTAGTTCCTCGCACTCGGCTGAAGAGGACGCCATCGGTTTTTCGATGAACGTATGCTTGCCTGCGAGCAGGCTTGCCTTGGCCAATGAATAATGATGCTTTACTGGAGTGGCAATGACGACGGCGTCCACGTTTGCGCCGTTGAGAAGCTGCTGCGTCTGTGCAATGCCTTCGACGTCCGGATACAGCGTGCGGATATGTTTTAGGCGCTCAGTATTGACGTCGCAGACGGCTTTGAGCTGACAGTCCGCAAGACCTTTGAAGTTGCGGACCAGCAGCGGTCCCCAGTAGCCGCATCCGATTATGCCGACTGTGATTTGTTTCTTCATGGTTTCCCCAGCTGTTTCCCTTAGGCTTGTAAAATGGTTGTTGGTGAGCGGGGACTCTTTTGCGCCGATCCTACCAACGTTTGTAAGATCGGTGCCGGTGAAGCGGGCACACCATCTTGCCGGTTATGTTGTGTTGGCGGTCTGGATTCGACCAGTTGCGCAGCAATAACGGTGCAGGTCTTGAGCATGATTTTCAGGTCGAGAAGGATCGATAAGTTCTTCAGATAGAACAGATCCATAACGATCATCTCGTTGAACGTCGTTTTGTTCTTGCCGTTTACCTGCCAGTATCCGGTCAAGCCCGGAAGGCCGTTCACGCGTTCCCGTTGCCACAGCTCGTAATGGGCAAACTCATTTGGCGTGCACGGCCGCGGCCCAACCAGACTCATCTCACCGCAAAGCACATTGAAGATTTGAGGCAACTCATCCAAGCCACTCGCGCGCAGAAATCGGCCGAAAGGAGCGAGGCGTGGATCGCCGTAGGCGTCCAATTTCGTCATGGGACAATTGACGTGGATCAATTCTTCTAAATAGCGCTCATGACTTTGTGTCTCGGCACTCACCTTCATCGTTCGGAACTTCCAGATAAGAAAATGTTTTCCACCCAATCCAACGCGTTTCTGTCGGTAGAAAATCGGTCCTGGCGAGGCGAGTCGCGTTACCAGCATGAGCAAAGTCATCAGTGGCAACCAAATAGGCAGCGCAAGCAGAATACACGTGATGTCGAGGGCCGATTTCCAGCCCGGCACTCTGGGCACCGGCGCGTCTGAAAAGTCGACTGTAACGCGAGGCGCTTTCGCCCCGTTCCCGTTCGAGCCGTTATAGGGCAAGCTGCCGCCCTTGGTCGCCCGCCCGACATGCGAGAGATAACCTTCTATCCTCATCTGATATGTTCCTCCAACTACTTGCTAACCCGCTAAACCGTGCGGGAGTGTGTGAGTGAGCAGAAACCCGCGTCTAGGTCTACGGTCCATTAAGGAAACGTGACCGAGGAGCGGGCCCTCGAAAAACTCACCCTCAAAAATGTGAAAACCGGGGGGCAAAGCAGGAAACGAAAATCGGAATCAGGCCAGTAGAACGATGTTTGACCACTGGCGTGACGGCATCCCGGGAGAGGCTGTTGGATTTGTCTGATTTCCCGCACGCTTACTTCTACGGAAACTGGGGGGTCAAGGTTCCGATTATTTTGCAAGACGACGGTATTTAACACCACTGTCACAATCCAAAGATCGAGTTCCGAAATACAAGAAAAGCGATGCTCGCAGGTGATCGATCCGCACACTTATTCGATTTCGGAAAGAAGACTGTCGAGATTTTCGCTCTCGGAGCCGTCGTCTTCAGCCAGTCCCGTTTGCACCAAACACCCGAGGCAAAGTCCGTTGTGCATCCGCACCACGCCACAACAGTGCGGACACTCGTCGTGCTCGTGCGGGGTCGCCGAATGGGAATCACTAAAGCTGGTAAAATCCATTTTTCATTGTCCCAGCTGGCTGCTGGTCGCTAAATGCGCTCCTTTGTTCGTTATTTGAAGGCGGTTCGTTGGCCAAAAGCCGGTCTCCGGGTGATGGCTGACCGGGCTCCACAACGGAATCCGCAGCCTCGCTGGAGCCTGATGGCCAAGAAGGTTAGGTGTGAGGTATAGCATTACACCGTGCACAAGCACTTCTACGGGAACAAGGGAACAAAGTTCTCCAAAATGCTCATCGAAAAGCGAAAAAGGTCTGGTTTTTACACGCTTGTTTCAATTACGATTGAGGCACGCTAGCCAATTGCGTTCACAAAAAAATGGAAGCGAGGTATTGAGACCGATGAGCGAATCAACTCTGATTTTAAAGAACGCAGTCGCGGCGGCGAAAGAGACGCTCCAGTCGCTTCTCGAACTCGACTCGCAATTAGCCCAGGCCGCCAATCTGATCGAGCAGGGTTTGCGCGCGGGAAACAAGTTGCTCGTTTGCGGCAATGGCGGCAGCGCCGCGGATGCTTCGCATTTTGCAACAGAGTTTGTAGTCCGATTTATGAAAGATCGTCCTGCGTATCCCGCAATCTGTCTCGCCGGCGATGGTGGACTGCTTACGGCCGCGGGCAACGATTATGGTTTCGAGGAAATCTTCGCTCGCCAAGTGGCGGCTTTTGGTCTTCCAGGAGATGTGCTGATTTGCCTAACGACATCCGGCAAATCCAGGAATATTGAGCGCGCATTACAGGAAGCAAAAGCGCGTGAGCTTAAGACTATTGCTTTCCTGGGTCGTGACGGCGGCTCAACTGTCGGCATGGCTGACATCGATCTCTTGGTTTGCAGCGACTCCACCGCGCGGATCCAGGAAGCGCATCAGCTTCTGCTGCACGTGCTGTGCGAGATCTCGGAAACCCGCCTGTCCGGAAACAAGCTGTAGAGGCGCGGAGTGCCGCCTGCGTTTCCATCCCGCCAAGCGAACTGCGCTCCCTTGTGGAGAACGCCATCACATCGCTGATCGACTGGTATCAGTGAGAGCAGCTCAAGCAGATCGAGTGCGAGGAACAAGAAACGTTGGGACGCACGCTTGCGAGATTAACTGCATCTCAGAATGGAGAAAACAATGATGATTCTCTCATCCCATTTTGAGTGCGAGCAAATGCGTTAGTGGACTTAGTCTAACAAATAACGCGGTCGGGCTTGAACACCTGAAGCTTGCCGAGGTGAACACTTCATCCATGAGCAAGGCGCTATTTGGTGGTCCCGGTTATCGCGAAATGTGCCTTTGGATAGAACCTTTTGGTTCGGTTTCCGTAGTGTTCGTTGAGGCCATGCGCTTCGGAAGCCTAGGAAAGACTGAACATTGCAGGATAAGGAAAGGTTCTATTGAGCCATACGAATACGGAAATCTGTTTTTTTTACTTTTGGTGGCCCGTAGCATACTCGAATGAAATGCCGAAGACTGTATCTCCGCCGAATTCCCATTCTGTGTGTTCACAATCAAATCCTGTCCAGTTTTATCGATGAATCGTCTACAAGATCGCTACCAAGATCACATTTGCATTAAGCCCCAGCCCGCGAACTCGGGGCGCGGCAACACCGCACGTCTTCGGCGTTGGGGTGTTCTCCATCTTGCGTTGGTTGCATGCGTCCTTCTATTTGAAATTCGTGCCCTGTTTCTTCACTTCGTCGGAAGGTGGCGGGCGAAACGTTATCGGAACCAGCAGCGGTTACGACTCCAATTTGGATGCGGCGACAATGCTAAGCCCGGCTGGGTCAATATCGATCTTTCTCCCAAGGCCGATTTGCAATTGGATCTAAGAAAAAGCCTGCCGTTCGCGGATGGCAGCTGCGAATGTACTTACTCTGAACACTTTTTCGAGCACCTGGACTACCCCGACGACGCCCTATTTTTTTTACGCGAAAACTTCCGCGTGTTGGCGCCGGGCGGCCTCCTTACCTTTGGCGTTCCGGACGCCGGTTCAGCGTTGGAAGGCTACGCCAGAGCGACGAAAGGTGCGCCGGTTACGCCCTTTCCGGGTCATCCTTCGTGGGTTCGAACGAGAATGGATCAGATCAATTTTCTATTTCGTCAAAATTATATTTGTCAGATTCATCAGCACCGATACGCATATGATCTAGAAACTTTAGAACTAATTTTGGCTGATGTTGGATTCTCGCAAATTCATCAGCGCGAGTTTGATCCGCTACTTGACAGCGAGTCACGTCTTAATGGCACCCTTTATGTGAGCGCACGCAAAAGCTAGAGACGTCTTTCGCGGCTTCTACTACTCACAGATTTCCTTCAGCTTTCGAGGGAAGTGTCAGCCGACATTCGCCTGAGGCGGCCGAGTGCAAAATTAATCGGATTTTTTTAGAAGCCGCTCGCGTTCGCGATCAAGTTGCCGCCGCTCGTTCGCCGTTAAACTTCCGATTCCGAATTTGGAAATCTTATCAAGGATCGGATCAATCGAGGTGTAAACGTCATCTGGGTCCGCGGAACGCGTGGAATGCAATTTGGGAACAACATGGAACTTTGGCTTGGGAGCGAAGCGCGTTTTCAATGCGTCCCACCAGGGAAGTTCTGGCCCGGCGCCATGCATTTCAATGAAAAGGAACGCTGCCCCAATGCTTGTCCAAACGACCATCAGATCGCTCCAGGCGTGGTAGGCGAGCAGTTGTAATGTGTAAATGGCAGCAAGAATCAGCACAACCCATTTCGTCATGATCCGCAGAAATAACTCAGCCCGCGGATAGATGGTGGCGAAGGCAACAAAAATTCCAAAATGCAGGGCAGGCGAACCGGCGAGGGCGGAACGTTGCCAAAGACCCCAAATCGTTAGCAACGCCGCGGGCGTAACCAACAAAATAAGATAGAGCGCAGTATAGGCGCGCCGCCCAATAAAGCGTTCCACTTCGCGGCCGAATACGAACAGCATGTACATCTCGATGGCGAACCAGAGCAGCCCTGACGGCGCATGCACGAACGCATACGTGAAAAGGCGCCAGACCTGGCCGGACCAGACTGCCGCACTATCAAATTGCAAATAGGCCAAAATCGACCCCCCTCCGATCGCGACGAGAATAGCCGTGAGAATCGCGGCCGCGACGTGCAGCCCAACCAGCATCGTGGTCACATCGACGGGATAACGGCCCATCCACGCAACCGGCCGATAATCATCGGAGGTGGTGACCCCGAACATGCTTTCAATTAATGCCGCGCACTGTTCTTGCGCAAGCTTGATTCATGATTCGTAAGATTCACGCCGTTGCCGACAGGAAAACGATTTAACCGTTCAACGATTCGACATGGCGAAGCTGTTCATTCATGCTTAAGATGGACACCCTCATTTCATGAAAAATATCGCACCTGCCATATTCCCACCCAATGGAATCGGCGACACGAAGCCGACGAACCAGGCGGTGCTCGATTGGGTGCACGAAATCGGAAATCTGACAAAACCGGAGAACATTTTCTGGTGCGACGGTTCCGAGCGCGAGAATGAATTTTTGATTGCAGAATCGTTAAAGCAGAACGTGCTGATTAAGCTGAACGAGAAAAAGGTTCCGCGCTCGTATTTGCACCGATCCAACCCGAACGACGTCGCGCGCGTCGAGAAGGTCACATTCATTTGTACGCCGACCAAAGAGGAAGCGGGGCCAACAAACAACTGGTCGGATCCGGCAGACACATATTCAAAGTTATATGGACTGCTGAATGGCGCGATGGGTGGGCGCACCATGTTTGTCGTGCCTTACATCATGGGACCGCCCGATTCGCCGCTAACGAAAGTTGGGTTCGAAATTACCGATTCAAAATACGTGGTGCTCAGCATGCGAATCATGACACGCATGGGTAAGATCGCGCTGAAACGCCTGGGCAACGATCCAAAAGCGGAATGGAATCGTGGCGTGCATTCGTTGTTAGATGTCGATCCGGATCGGCGGTTCATCTGTCATTTTCCCCAGGACAACACGATTATCTCGATCGGTTCTGGATACGGCGGGAACGTTTTACTAAGCAAGAAATGTTTCGCGCTGCGCATTGGCTCGTATCTCGCGCGTAAGCAAGGCTGGATGGCGGAGCACATGCTGATTCTCGGCGTTGAATCGCCCGAAGGAAGAAAACATTACGTCGCTGCCGCATTCCCCAGCGCCTGCGGCAAAACCAATTTCGCAATGTTGATTCCGCCCGCGCACTTCAATGGGTGGAAAGTGACGACCGTCGGCGATGACATCGCGTGGATGGAAATTCGCGACGGGCGTTTGTTCGCTGTGAATCCCGAGAACGGTTATTTCGGCGTAGTTCCCGGCACGAGTTACAAATCGAATCCGAACGCGATGAAATCGATCGAGCACGACACGCTTTATACCAATGTCGCGCTCACTGATGACAACGACGTTTGGTGGGAAGGAAAAGATGGCGCGCCGCCGAAGCATGCCATCGACTGGCGCGGGAACGATTGGACGCCCGATTCCAAGGAAAAAGCCGCGCATCCAAACAGTCGGTTCGCCACGCCGATGCGCAATAATCCTGCTCTGGATCCCGACGTTGAAAAAGGCGAAGGGGTTCCGATCAGCGCGATCATTTTCGGCGGTCGCCGCAGTGACACGGTGCCTTTGGTTTACGAGGCATTCGATTGGAATCACGGCGTTTATCTTGGAGCTACAATGGCCTCAGAGACGACCGCAGCCGCGACGGGCACGGTCGGCAAAGTCCGGCGCGATCCCATGGCGATGTTGCCTTTCTGCGGATACAACATCGGCGATTATTTCCGGCATTGGATGGACATCGGCAAACGTCTCACCAATCCGCCGCTCATCTTCAACGTGAACTGGTTCCGCAAAGGCGAGAATGGAAAATTCCTCTGGCCGGGCTTCGGCGAGAACATGCGAGTGCTCAAATGGGTCATTGATCGCTGCGAACAGACAGGCGGCGCGCTCAAATCGCCCGTTGGCTGGTTGCCGAGCCCACACGATCTCGACTTGGAAGAGCTGGATATCGACCATAAATCTGTCGCCGATCTTCTCGGAATCGATCACGAGGAATGGCAAAAAGAACTCGCCGAGCACAAGATGTTTTTCGACTCGCTCGGGGGGGTGGTTCCGGAAGAATTACAGAAACAACGCGAACAGCTCGTCGCGCGATTTAACGAGTAGAGCTCGTAATCCGTGGGGAGCGCGGGCGCCTCGCCCGCTTTGCCCGGAAAATTTGCGAACTGCTTGACTGGCAGCGAATATTTCCAGTGGGTTCGAAGATTGCGAAAAACAAGCGCGTCACAACGCCGAGCGCGAAGGATCGTATTGAGATTCGTGGGGCGCGTCAGAACAATCTCAAAGGAATCGACGTCGATCTTCCCCTGGGGAAATTAACGGTCGTCACAGGTCCCAGCGGCAGCGGCAAATCAAGTCTGGCGTTCGAGACGATTTACGCTGAAGGCCAACGACGTTACGTCGAAACATTCAGCCCGTATATGCGGCAATTTCTCGACCGCATGGACAAGCCGCGCGTCGACGACATCCGCGGCATCCCTCCCGCGATTGCCATCGAGCAGGCGAACCCTGTCAAGAGCTCCCGCTCTAGCGTCGGCACGATGACGGAGATGAACGATTATCTGAAATTGCTCTGGCCGCGCGTTGCTCGAGCGTTCTGTCCGAGCTGCAGCCGGGAAATTCGCCCTGAAACCGCACAGTCAATTAGTCACCAGGTGTTGCACGACTGCTCTGGGAAAACTGTTCTCATCACTTTCTGGGTTCCTGTTCCGTCGAAGACTGACCCGCGGAAGTTCTTCGATTTCCTCCAGCAGCAGGGTTACCTGCGCGTCTGGATCGACAACCAAATCGTACGCGTCGACGTCGATCCAAAGTTCAACCGACTTGGCGCGCGTGTGCAGGTTATCCAGGATCGCATCGCAATCTCGGAGGAAAACCGCGCACGATTAATCGAGGCAATTGAAACCGCGCTGCGCTTTGGGAAGGGCAAGATCAACATTATTGCTCTTTCACAAAACGCCCAACCCCAAACGCCCAATCTTCAACGCAGAACTGATCACGAATCACCGATCCCCGATCACGAACTCCCATTCTCCACCGGGTGGCATTGTGCGCATTGCGATCTCGACATTCGCCCGCCTACACCCGGCCTGTTCAGTTTCAACAATCCACTGGGTGCGTGTCCGGAATGTCGAGGTTTTGGTCGTACCATCGCAATCGATCTAAACAAAGCGATTCCAAATCGCGGTCTTAGCATCAAACAAGGCGTGGTGCGCGTTTTTCGCGGTGCCGAGTTTGGCGAATCTCAGAAAGATTTGCTTCGAGCCTGCGCACGGAACGAGATCGATATCGACGTTCCATTCGAAGAAATGCCGAAGGCCGACCAGGACTTCGTCATCGAAGGCGAGAAACGATCAGGCGATTATACAGGAGAAGATTACGAAGATGATCGCTGGTATGGGGTGCGCGGCTTCTTCCGGTGGCTTGAAAGCAAGACGTACAAGATGCATGTGCGGGTGTTGCTCAGCCGCTATCGGGCTTACGTCACCTGCCCGAGGTGCAACGGGGGAAGATACCAGCCCGACGCGCTCAATTATAAAATCGTCGTGGTGGTGCGTGACCGCCGGAACAGTCCTCGCACAGCGCCGGCGCAGCTGACGCTTCCCGAATTCCAGGCGCTTTCGATCTTGGATGCCCGCAATTTCCTGACGGCGATCGAGATTCCGTCGAACGATTCGACCGGGCGAATGTTGCGCGACGAAATCTGTGCGCGCCTCAATTATCTCTGCGAAGTCGGGGTTGGCTATCTAACACTGGACCGTTCCACGCGCACTTTGAGCGGCGGCGAAGTGCAACGGGTGAACCTCACAACATGTCTCGGTGCATCGTTGGTCAACACGCTGTTCGTCATGGATGAGCCAAGCGTGGGTTTGCATCCGCGCGACGTTGGCCGGCTGGTACGAGTGATGCACACCTTGCGGGACAAAGGCAATACACTGCTCGTGGTCGAGCACGAGGAACAAATCATTCGCGCTGCTGACAATTTAATCGATATCGGCCCGGGCCGCGGCGAACACGGCGGCGAATTAGTTTGGAACGGAGCGCTCGAGGATTTTCTCGAATGTGACGGCGGAAATCTGGGGAGCGCGGGCGCCTCGTCCGCTGTGTCACGCGCCTCGCGGGACACGGGTCGTCTTTTCGGCGGGGGCACCGAAAAGAGCGGGCGAGGCGCCCGCGCTCCCCAATCACTTACGCGTGATTACCTAACGAATCGCAAATCGATTTCGGTGCCAAAGTCGCGGAGAAAATGGTTCGCATCCGTCAAGATTGTCGGCGCGCAACAACACAACCTGAAGAACATCGATGTCGAACTTCCGCTGGGCGTATTCACATGTGTCACCGGCGTTTCCGGTTCCGGGAAATCCACGCTGATTCACGATGTACTCTATCGGAATCTGCTGGTCGCGAAGGGGCAGTCGTCTGATCAAGAGGCCGGCGCGTGCAAATCGGTCACCGGCGCGCATCGCATCCGGGACGTGATCATGGTCGATCAGGCACCACTTGCGCGGACGCCTCGGTCAACGCCGCTGCTTTATCTGGGGCTTTACGATCGCGTTCGTGAATTGTTCGCCGCTCAACCGGAAGCAATGTCGCAGGGACTCACAGCGGGGACATTCTCGTTTAATTCCGGCAGCGGCCGTTGCGAGCGTTGCTCCGGCACAGGATACGAGAAAATTGAGATGCAATTTTTAAGCGATCTTTTCGTGCGCTGCGCAGAATGCGAAGGCAAACGATTTCAACCGCATGTTCTGAAAGTTCGACTGCACGGAAAATCAATCCACGATCTGCTTAAGCTCACCGTAAGCGAATCGATCGAATTTTTCGCGCAAATCGGCGAGGACAGGACCCTGTCCGAACCGCTCAGCGTGCTTGAGGAAGTCGGGCTCGGGTACCTGCGATTGGGGCAACCTCTCAACACCCTTTCCGGTGGTGAATCCCAGCGTCTCAAACTGGTCGGTCATTTGCGCAAAACAGAAAACGTCGTGGCATTGGCTTCCGGCCAATTTCCGACCGGCAGGATGCCGATGCCACGCGGAAATTTGTTTATCTTCGATGAACCAACCACGGGACTTCACTTCGATGACGTGGCGATGCTGCTGCAGCTATTTCAGCGGCTGGTCGGTCGCGGTCATTCCATCATGGTGATCGAGCACAATCTCGAAGTGATCAAGTGCGCCGATTGGATTGTCGATCTTGGCCCCGACGCCGGAGACACCGGCGGCGATGTGGTGGCGGTTGGAACTCCAGAGCAAATCGCAAAGGCGAGCGCATCACACACCGGACACTTTTTACAAAAAATGTTCACACAACCTCGGAAAAAGCTGCATGTCATCCCGAGCCGCAAAGACGGCGAGGGACCTCGCAAAGCAGCACGCGAGTTGGAGGGATCCTTCGCCTACGCTCAGGATGACGAGGTGGAAATAGCCCGAGCCGCTGAGGACGCTCCCAGTTTTCGACTAAATCGGGTGAATGGCGCAATCCAAGTCCATGGCGCCCGCGAGCACAATTTGAAAAACATCGATGTCAAAATCCCGAGGGAACGAATGGTGGTTATCACCGGCCTGAGTGGCTCCGGGAAATCTACGCTCGCATTTGATATTCTCTTCGCGGAAGGACAACGGCGTTTCCTCGACAGCATGTCGCCCTATGCACGGCAATTCGTGGAGCAGCTGGAAAAACCGGATGTCGATTTAGTCAGCGGACTGCCTCCCAGTGTCGCGATTGAGCAACGGGTCACACGCGGCGGAGGTAAATCGACGGTCGCGACAGTGACAGAGGTTTATCACTTTCTTCGGCTGCTTTTCGCAAAAACCGGGACGCAGTTTTGCCCGGACTGCAATTTGCCGGTGGAGAAACAAAGTCTCGCTGCCATTACCAAGCAAATCGAATCAACAGCGAAACGCGGACCGGTGAGAGTGCTCGCGCCATTGGTCAAGGCTCGAAAAGGTTTTCATACCGAAGTCGCGCGATGGGCGGAACGCCAGGGATTCGATACGCTGTATGTGGATGGGAAAGTGGTTGCTGTCCCGGATTTTCGAAAATTGGAGCGATTCAAAGAGCATACGATCGATGTAGTCGTTGGTCTCATCGATCGAAAGCGAATTGCGGAGACGCGCGACGTCGTTCGTCGGGCACTGGAGATCGGCCGCGGCACGGGTCGTCTGCTTGATTCAAAAAACAGGCTCTCAGTCATGAGCACCGAAATGAGCTGCCCAAACTGTGGCCGCGCATTCGAGGAGCTCGATCCGCGGTTGTTTTCGTTTAATTCGCCTCACGGCGCGTGTGAAGAATGCGGCGGATTCGGCGAGATCTGGGATCAGGATCTGCAAACGGCTGCCAACCCAGACGGTGAATCGGTTCTGGAAGCAGAGCTCGCCGCCGAGCGCGAATCGGAATGGATCGACGAAGGCGAGGCGCACGAATGCCCGAGTTGTCACGGCTCGCGTCTGAACGCCGTGGCGCGTCACGTGCGTGTCCAGGGTTATACAATCGATCAATTCACGAATCTTTCGGCCGGCGAAGCAGCTCGCAAGGTTGATAGATTGAAGTTCCGGGGAACGCATCAAACAATCGCTGTCGGTCTCGTTCCGGAAATACAGCAGCGATTGCGTTTCATGGAGAAGGTGGGCCTTGGCTATCTTGCGCTTGGGCGCTCGGCGAAAACTTTAAGCGGCGGAGAATCCCAGCGAATCCGATTGGCTGCGCAGTTAGGCTCAAACCTCCGTGGCGTCCTTTACGTACTCGATGAGCCGACGATCGGTCTCCATCCGCGCGATAACCTGCGCTTGCTGGACACGCTCACCGCGCTGCGGAACAAAGGAAACTCACTCATTATTGTCGAGCACGATGAGGAAACCATGCGGCGAGCCGATCACATCGTCGATCTTGGACCGCGTGCAGGGATTCACGGCGGAGAAGTCGTGGCGAGCGGCACGCTGCGCGACGTGGAAAGGAACTCAGATTCAGAAACGGCGCGCTGCCTGAAATCGCCATCTCACCATCCCATCCGCGGATCGCGCCGGTCGTTACGCGATGTTGGAGACTGGATCGAAGTCCGCGGCGCGAGCGCGAATAATTTGAAAGATATCGATGTTCGTTTCCCTCTTGGCAGGCTTTCAGTGATCACCGGAATTTCCGGCAGCGGCAAATCCACATTGATGCACGAGGTAATTTGGCCTGCGGTGTGCGAGCAGCTGAAACAAAGAAAACGCGCGGGAAATGGCGATCTATTCAAACTGGTTAGTGGCGCGCAAGAGATCGAAGCTGTTTATGAGGTCGATCAATCACCCATCGGTAAGACATCGCGCTCGACGCCGGGGACCTACGTCAAAGTGTTCGACGAGATCCGGAATCTTTACGCGCAATTACCTGTCTCCCGTGTGCGCGGATATTCTGCCAGTCGATTCTCGTTCAACGCCGAAGGTGGTCGTTGCGAGACTTGCAAGGGTCAGGGCGTAATCAAACTGGAGATGAATTTTCTGCCGCGCAGCTACGTGCCATGCGAAGACTGCGGCGGCAAACGTTACAATCCGCAAACGCTTGAAGTACTCTACAACGACAAATCGATCGGCGATGTGATGGAAATGACGATCGAAGAAGCGGCCGAATTCTTTTCGGCGCACCCGAAAATTGCGAGGCCGCTTTCTTTGCTGGTCGATACGGGATTAGGCTATCTCAAGCTGGGACAACCGAGTCCAACGCTGAGCGGCGGCGAAGCGCAGCGACTGAAGCTAGTCACACAACTCAAGCGTGGTGTCGGTCGGGCGGCCGACGAGCGGATCCGCAAAATGCGCAAACCGGGCTCGACATTGTATTTGCTAGAGGAACCAACGATCGGCCTGCACATGGCCGATATTGAATTGCTTCTCAGCGTGCTGCATCGGCTCGTCGACGAAAGAAACACGGTAATTGTCATCGAGCACAATCTCAGCGTGATCGCAGAGGCCGATTACATTGTTGATCTTGGCCCAGAAGCTGGCGCGGATGGAGGCGAAGTCGTCGCCTGCGGGACGCCGGAACACGTTGCAAAGAACCGTGTCAGCCGCACCGCGCCGTTTTTGCGAAAGATTTTGGACGCATCGCGCGCCAAAACAGCACGGTCATCCTGAGCGAAGCGAAGGACCACACAATCGAAGCCGCCGTTACTCAGAGGAGACTGCGTGGTCGATCACCTTTGGGAGGTCCCTCACATTCGTTCGGGATGACGCGCGTTTTCGTTGCGAGTCTTGCGGACATCACGGACAATCGGCGCAATGCTCGCATATTATCTGCACAATCTCGATCCGATTATCTTTCGCATTTACGATAACGTTGGGCCGCGATGGTACGGTCTGGCCTATGTGCTTGCATTTATCTGCGGCTATCTGTTGTTCCACTGGCTGGCCAAACGCGGATACGCAGATCTGCCCCCGCAACGTGTCGGCGACTTCATCACGGGCTGCGCGCTGTTTGGCGTAATCATCGGTGGGCGCCTCGGCTACGTTTTCTTCTACAAACCCGAAATGTTGCGCGAGCCGCTGTCGATCTTTCGCGTTTGGGAGGGCGGAATGTCCAGCCACGGCGGAATGCTTGGTCTGTTGCTTTTCACTTTGTACTACGCGTACCGACACAAAATCTCGTGGACAAATCTTGGCGATAATCTGGTTGTGACCGCGCCAATTGGTTTGTTCTTTGGGCGCTGCGCGAATTTCATCAACGGCGAACTTTATGGGCGGATGACGAAAATCCCTTGGGCGATGCAATTCCCCAAGGAACTATTCGATCATCCTCAGGAAGCCGAGCGCGCGGTCGCGACATGCGTTCGAATTGATCCATCGCTCACCACGCCCGATGCAATCGTCGGCGCAGTTCGCCAACCGCAAGTAGCAACTGCGTTGCGCTCAATCATTTCGCCGCGCCATCCCTCCCAGCTCTACGAGGCTTTTTTTGAAGGAGTCGTTCTTTTCGCGATTTTGTGGTTCGTACGTACGCGCAGGCGTGAGCCGAATGGCGTTTTGACCGGATTGTTCTTTATTTGGTACGCGATTTTTCGGATCGTAATCGAATATTTCCGCGAACCCGACGCGACACTGGTCGGTCCCTTCACGCGAGGCCAATTTTTTTCGTTCTTCCTGATCGCGATTGGTCTCGGGTTTGTTGCAGTAGCAAAAATGCGACCGACGTTCCCAAAAGGAATGATGAAGCACGAATAACGAATGACGAACTAATGTCATTTCCGCGAATCTTGCTTTCGTTTCTCCAAAACGGCGTTATTACTTAACCCGGTGAAGCGGGAATGCTTGTTCCGGAAATCGTAGCGGCCGGCGGTGGTCTCCTTTTTGCGTTCGATCACGCGACGATCGCAGGAAAACTCGTTCTCACTCTTCTAGCCATCGTTTCCATTTTCAGTTGGTCCATCATGATCACGAAATTGCGCGTGATCCGGTTTGCCCGAAAACAGAACGCGCGTTTCCTCGCCGCTTTTCGACAGGACCGGCAGCCGCTGCGCCTATTTGAGAAAAATGCGCGCTTTCCCGGATCGCCAGTATTCAATGTGTATCGCGCGGGCTGCGAGGAAATGACATTTCATTTGCTCGGATCGCCTGAGGTGGACGACACCTTTCGGGCGCGACTGGGAATCGCTGATAAGATTTCGCCGGCACAAATGGGTGCGGTAAACGCCGCGATGGAACGAGCCGTGGGCGAAACAGCGCTTTCACTCGAATCTCAGATGATTTTGCTCGCAACTGCGGTAAGTGGTTCGCCATTTCTCGGCTTGCTTGGCACGGTCTGGGGCGTGATGGACGCTTTCACCGGCGTGGCCGAGGCAGGCTCGCCGAATCTCGTCTCGATGGCGCCCGGTGTATCCGGCGCGCTCATCACGACAGTGACCGCGCTCTGCGTCGCGATCCCAGCGATGTTTGGATATAATTTTCTCGTCACCAGCATTCGCGGGATCATCGTCGAGATGGACAATTTTGCCGCTGAGCTCGCTTCGGAATTCGAGCACAAATACGTCGACCATGGTTCACGTCTGCCCGCTGTAGCCTCGGCGCAGGCGGGTGACTCGGCGTTTCGCCGATGAGACGCTACTCCCAACGACAGAATCTTTCGACGCTCAGCGAGATCAACATCACGCCGCTGCTCGATCTGGCGTTCGTGTTGCTCATCATCTTTATGATCACAACGCCGCTACTTGAAAGCAGCATGAATCTCGTGATTCCATCCAGTGGCGCGACGAATCCGCCGATCAAGTCATCACAAGTGCAAATTGTCTCGATCGACCGTAGTGAGACAATTCGGTTTAACAATCAGGTAATCGATTTGAAAGCACTTACGGCGCGACTAACGGAACTGAAACAGATCAATCCAGACATCGCCATTGTGATTCGACCCGATCGCGACTTGCCTGTGCAAAAATTAATCGCGTTGATGGATGCGCTAAAGGCGGCGCAGATTACGAAGGTTGGTATCGCCACAAGGGCTGAGTCGAAATAGATGTCGAAGAATCCGCGGTTTTGGCGAAACGTCACGTTAATTGCCGTTGCGCATATCGCACTCATCGCAGGATTGATTCGCTGGAGTTTAGCAGCGCGAAGCACGCCAGATGAAGAGAGCTTGGTTTGGCTGAGTGCGGGAGATCTCGAGCCTGGGAGATCAGATAATAGCGTGGCGTCCTCCTCAAAGATTTTGATCCCTTCTGTTGAGTCAGAACCTTTGAAGCCGGACGAAGAAAAAAAGGAACCGGCCCCTCTAATTCAAGCAAAGAGCGAAATCGAATTGCCGAACCCAACGCCGATGGAAACAGCTGTGCCAAAGGCAATGGCAAAGCCGAAGGCAACACCAAAACCCCTCCCGAAGCCAACACCCAAGTCGACTCCTAAAAAAACTGTGCTGGCGAAAGCGACCAAATCATCGACGCATCCCAAGTCGAGTCCGCCAAAATCTATTGGAGACCAAACCGACGCGAGTAATGAGAAAAAGAAGAGTGCGAAAATTGTGAGTGGAAAGACTGAATCGTCATCGGATAAGGGCAGTGACAAAACTGGTTCAGCCCGCAAAGGTGGCAGTGCGGGCGGGGGAAGCAGCGCATCCGAATTCGGCTGGTATGGCAACATGCTGCATGATCGTTTCTACAGTGCGTGGATCCAACCGACGAGCACCGTCGCTTCCGGCGCCAAAATTTCAACGCTGGTGAAAGTTCGAATCGAAAAGGACGGTCACGTCTCCAAATTCGATATCATTAAGCCTTCGGAAAACGTTGTCGTGAATGAATCGGTTGCAGCAGTTGCGAAACGAGTGACTGAAGTTGACCCGCCACCGGTCGGGCTTGGCACTGGCAATCACTACGACGTAAAAATCAATTTCGAGCTGAATACGAGCCAGGAGACGGCGAAATAACGAATATCTCACCCGCGCTCGAGATCGACGGATATCCGCGATTCAACGGCGATTTTCCGAAAATTTGTCCTCGATCAAGCGGTGTAAGTGTTCAGATATCGCCGGATGATCGAGGCGCTGGACGACTTCATCCAGAAATCCAGTCACAATGAGACGCTGGGCGACCGGAACTGGAATACCGCGGGTGCGCAGATAGAAAAGCTCGTCTTCGTCGACTTGACCGGAAGTCGCCCCGTGGGTGCAACGGACGTTGTCGGCGAGAATTTCGAGGCCAGGCATCGAATTGGCTTCTGCGTCGTCACTCAACAGAAGGTTGCGAACCTTTTGATACGCATCGGTGAAATGGGCATGCGGCTCTACTCGGATCAGTCCACCGAAAATTGTGCGGGCGCGATCGTCGAGGGCATTTTTGTACAGGAGATCGCTCGCGGTATGCGGCGAGACGTGGTCCTGCAACGTGCGCGCATCGAATTCCTGCTGGTGTTTGGCGACCGCGACAGCAAGCAGATCGCTGCGGCCGCCTTCGCCGGTGAGCCTGCTGAGACTTTCGAAGCGCGAATATCGCGAGCCAAGATTCAAGTTCAGGCTCATCGCCGAGGCATCATGATCGACCGTTGTCGTGTTCATTTGCAGCGCGATGACATTGTCTGCCCAGTTTTGAGCACACACGTAGGTGACCTTCGCGCCGGGGCCGGCGACGAGATCGTTTACGCCGCAGGCAAAACCGGACGCATGTTCATTCACCGAGCGGAAATGTTCGATCACCGTGACTTTGGCAAGCTCGTCGGTGACCAGGAGCAAATGCGGAAACGCGGAATCGTTTTCAGCGTTCAGCCAATGGAAAATCTCGATTGGTAGCTCGATTTCGACGCCGCGCGGCACGTAAAGAAATGTTCCTGATGAAACCAGCGCCTGATGCAGCGCCGCGAACTTAGCCGATCCAAGAATAGCTGGCTGCGACATGAAATATTTGCGGAACAAATCGGCGTGCTCAACCATTGCTCGCTCGAGCGGTTGGAAAATGACGCCGCGCTTTTTCAGCTGATCCGAAATCACGTCGCGCTCCAGAAGCTCGTCACCAGCGAAGATCATCCGGCCAGCCACTTCTTCGAGTCCGCGTGATTGCTCGAGAATAGTTGCGCGCTCTTTCTCAGTTAACGTGCCACCGTACTTGAACGGGCTTAGATCTAGAAGACTTACATTGGCGAATCGCCATGCCTGATCTTTTCGAGTCGGCTTGGGTAGTGATTCAAATTGCATCCACGCCTCACGCTGCTGGTCCTGGAACCAATCCGGACATTCGCGTGTCCCACCAGGGCCGGAAAGAATTGGCGCAGCCTCCTTCTCGAGTGTCGCTGTCTGGTTTCTGGTCATTCCGATATAAGACACCTAGGACCCATGGGTCCCATGGTTAGGCTCACGTGCGGCGGGTACGGGATTATCCAACCGAGCCTTCCATCTCCAGCTCGATCAACCGCTTGAGCTCGACGCTGTATTCCATTGGGAATTGGCGGACGAGATCGTTGACAAAACCGTTGACGCTCAAGCTCATTGCCTGGGCCTCACTGAGGCCGCGCTGTTGCATATAAAAAATTTGCTCCGTGCTCACTTGGCTGACGCTGGCTTCGTGTTGAACGGCGTTGCCTGTCCCTCGCACGGTGATCGCCGGATAGGTGTCGGTCCGCGAGGTCGCGTTGATAAGCAACGCGTCGCATTCGGTGTTGTTTTTGCAATTCTTCAGATGCTTCGGCACATGGACCAAGCCGCGATAAGTGGCGCGACCTTTGCCAATGGAGATCGATTTGGAAACGATGTTGCTGGTTGTCTCGTCGGCAGCGTGGATCATTTTCGCTCCGGTGTCCTGGTGCTGACCGTCGTTGGCGAGCGCAATGGAAAGAACTTCGCCACGGGCTTTACGACCCTTCATGATCACGCTGGGGTATTTCATCGTGAGACGCGAGCCGATGTTACAATCGATCCATTTTACTTCGGCGTTTTCGTGAGCGAGACCGCGTTTGGTAACGAGGTTGAACACGTTCGACGCCCAGTTTTGCACGGTGATGTACTGAATCTTCGCCCCCTTCAGCGCGACCAATTCCACGACCGCGCTGTGCAATGTGGGCGTGTTAAATTTCGGCGCAGTGCAGCCCTCCATGTAAGTCACTTCCGAACCTTCATCGGCAATGATGAGCGTGCGCTCGAATTGGCCGAAGTTTTCGGCGTTGATACGGAAGTAGGCCTGGAGCGGATGTTTCACTTTCACTCCGGGCGGGACGTAAATGAACGAACCGCCGCTGAACACAGCAGAATTCAGTGCGCTAAACTTATTGTCGGCGATCGGAATAACTTTGCCGAACCATTTCCGGAAAATTTCCGGATAATTCTTGAGTCCCTCTCGCGAGCCGACAAAGATGACGCCTTGTTCGCCGACGGCTTTCTTAATGTTTGAATAGACCGCTTCGCTGTCAAACTGCGCTTCCACGCCCGCGAGGAATTTCCGTTCCTGCTCGGGAATGCCTAGCCGTTCGAACGTGCGCTTGATGTCGTCCGGAACTTCCTCCCAACTACGTTTCGGTTCGGTGCCGGGTGAGAGGTAATAGCGGATTTTATTAAAGTCGATTGCTTCTAGATCCTTACTTGCCCAATGCGTTGGGAGTGGTTTTTCCAGAAACGTTTTCAGGCCGCGTAAGCGATACTCGCGCACCCAGTCCGGATCATCCTTTACGTCTGCGATGTAGTGAACGGTTCGTTCGCTGAGTCCGACGCCCGCATCGCGCACGTGAACTTCCGGATAAAAAAAATCCCCTTTGTTTCGATCGATATCGACTGCAGAATTTTCTGTTTTCATTGTGAATTGTCCCAGTTGTTACCTATATGCCGGCTCAGTTGCACCATCGCGTGCCCAATCGTAACCTCTCTCTTCGAGTTCGAGAGCGAGTTCTTTCCGTCCGCTTCTAACGATTCGCCCCGCCACCATTACGTGGACGTGATCGGGTACAATGTAGTTCAGGAGGCGCTGGTAGTGCGTAATTAATAATATGCCAAGATTAGGGCCGCGCAATGAGTTTACCCCGTGTGCGACGGTCTTGAGCGCGTCGATGTCCAAGCCGCTGTCCGTCTCGTCAAGAACTGCGTACTTAGGCTCTAACACCGCCATTTGTAGAATCTCGGTGCGCTTCTTTTCGCCTCCGGAAAAGCCCTCGTTGACCGCCCGCGACGTGAATGAACGATCCATCCCGAGCAACTCCATCTTCTCATAAAGCTTCGCGTAGTAGTCGGTTGCCTCGAGCTCTCCGCCTTCCGGCAGGCGCGATTGCAAGGCCGCGCGGAGAAAGTTTGCGATCGTCACGCCTGGAATTTCGCTCGGATACTGGAAGGCCAGGAAAAGACCGCGTCGCGCGCGTTCGTCGGGTTCAAGTTCCAGAAGGTCCTCGCCATCCATCAATATTTTGCCCGCGGTGACGCGATAATCCGGATGGCCGGCCAAGACCTTGGCCAGCGTGCTTTTTCCTGAGCCATTTGGGCCCATGAGCGCGTGCACTTCACCGCGCGGCACACGCAGAGTCAGTCCTCGAACGATCTCCTGATCGCCCACAGCGATGTGTAGCCTCTCTATGTTTAATTCCTTCATAAAGCCGAACAATAAATATACGCTGATTTGGGCGATTTGCGAACGGCGATCCCGTGCCCGCGAGGGCTTTCGGGGTTTACGTGGCTACCCCGCTTGGATTCGAACCAAGAATAACGCCTCCAAAGGGCGCTGTGTTACCGTTACACCACGGGGTACGAGGATTTGCGATTTTAGATTGGCGATTTTCGATTCAAGCGCAATGTCCAAAATTCAAGTGTGACTGCGCTTCCAATCAGCAACTTGCCGAGAAAATTAAGGTTGAATGATGGATGATGAGGCGCGTATGGTCCCGGGTGCGGAAAATGGGGCTCGGTTATGCAGCGGACAACCTTCCTTGAGCATTACCGGCTCTGCGTTGCCTATGATGGCACGCCCAATGAGCTTGGCCGAGACAGCGAAGCGGTTGCTTATGAGGCCGTGGACGAAAGATCCAGCGAACCAGTTGTCCTAACGCTAGTCCCAGTAGCAGGCATCGATCCGGTTGTCCGGGAGCAATTCGAAGAGCAAGCGCGCGCTCTGCAGAGACTGCGTCACGTCAATATCGCCAAGGTTTTTGATTTTGGACGCGAAGGCGAAGATTACGTTTACGCCTCGGAACGATTACCAGGCGAAACGCTTGCAGCGTGGGTTGCCCAGCACGGCCCAATGCCGGCTGACGCCACGTTGCGTGTGGCAGAACAAATCGTGAGCGTGCTTTCGTCTGCCAGTTTTCACAAGCTTCCGTATCCGCCTGTTCAGCCCCAAGACATCATCGTTGTTCCCGGACAAACTCCCGAAGGCGGCTGGCCCTTAGTGAAGTTGACGAACTTCGGTCTAACCGGGCTCAAGGCACGCACGGAAAGCTCGCCACCGGGCGAGACTTCGCCGCCCCGTGTAGCAGGCGAACTCGAGCGAAACGAAGTAGAAGTGAATGGGCAAATATCTTCTGCGGAGCAGTCTGCCATCGCTGGACCTCGGGGAGAGTACAAAACGACGGGTCTTCGTTCGGAGATCTATTCGCTCGGCGCCACAATGTATTTTCTTCTGACCGGCATAGAGCTTTCCGCTGAGACGCTCCGGCAGCCTCCGAAGCTTTCGGGATTTCCAAAACCGCTGCGAAACTTGCTTTCCCAGATGTTGCATCCCAATCCCGATCAGCGTCCAAAGGACCTGGTCGTGCTAGGAGAGATGATTCGGAGTTGCCTACTAAAAATTGAACGCCGGCTCGCATTGGCCGATCGATACGGCATTCCCTTCAGAACAACAATTCCCCGGCCGGACCAGCCTCGGCCGCGGCGTTTACTACGAAGAGCATTGGCGTTCGGCGCGCTCGTCGTGGCTGCAGCGGTGCTTGCTGCGTTCCTGTTGCCTGGGCCAATTGGCAAAATCCTACATCAGCCCCGCGAGGCAAAGTCCATTGGCGTTCTTGTTGGGGTTCCCGAATCTTCACCAGTGCCTGCCGCGGTCCAAAATGCTGCGACGCCAGTGGCTCCTGCGACTGTGCTATCGCGGGCGGCAAATGCGGCTATGGGGTCCGCGAATCAACCAGCGACGGACGCTGCGGCAGTTCCCAATTCGTCTCAAGCTGCGTCCCCGGATCTTCAACAAGCTCAAACATCGGGCAGCCAATCGCAGGCCGCTACGACCCAAAACGCTATCGCGGCCAATTCACCAAGCGCAGTTCCAGAAAATTCCACTGAGGCCGAGGTTTCTAATTCATCGACGAAAGCTTCCGAGACTGCGCAGCCCACCACTGCCACTCAGTCGAGTTCACGTGGCAAAAAGAAACGCGTCGCTTCGACATCGCTACCTCGCCAGGGATCAATGCGCGTCCGGATGCTTGGAATAACGTCCGATGGAAGGATAATTTATCGTTTGCCCTCGGGGCGCACCAGAATCATTGCGCCTGATTCGGACCAAAATCAATTCGCTCCGCGCCGACACCGCCGTGCTCCAATCCAGCGCGATGAGATGTTCGCTCCTCCGCCTCAATTTGGGCCGGATTATCTTCCCTACGATTAGTTTCTCCAAAGGATGCGCGGGATCCTAACATGTAACGGCTGTTGCCTGCTAGCAGACCTGTTTTGGGAGCCGCCAAAACATCTGAAAAATTCGAAAAAAAAGCTTGCCTAGTGTCGCAATTCCCGGCATAACCTCGCCTTCGTGGGGAAACGACCTGCCCTCTGGGCATTCGCAACTGCATCACTTCTTGCCATTTCCAGCGCGACTCTCCGCGCGCAGGCATTGGCTCCTTCAACGTTGGAACTCGCGAGCCACGACCAAAAGAAAGCTGATGACATGGTTCAAGTGATCACGCAGAAGTCGGCGCAGGGAACCACAGAAAAGCCGGTGAAAGCGGTCACGAAAAAGCGAGCGCCCGCAACTGCGAAGAAGCCGACGCAACCGGTCAAGCAAGAGCCTGCGCAAGCCGTCGCCAAAGAGCCGACGCAAGCGATGCCGAAAAAGCCGACGAGTGCGATCACTCAAAAGCCCTCGCAAACAATTAGCAAAGAATCGGGGCGAACTTTTGCGATAGAGCCAGTGCGACCCATGGGTCAACAGGCAACAAGCGCGCCAACGCGGTCTGGTTTCCATTTCAGCTTCAAAAGTCCTGAGGGCAAAAAAGAGTCTGTCCCCGTCATCACGCAGTATTATCCCCAGCAGATTGTTTACCCGTATGGCAAGATCGATCGGCACATCGATAGCAGGCTGATGCAAGCGGCAACGATCGCACAGGAACGCGCGCATGCGCATTCGCGCTCGAGATGCTGGCATTATGTAAAAGACGCGTTGCTTGCTTCCGGTGTTATCGAGTCTCGGCCGAAAAGCGAACTCGCCAGAGACGCGGCATCGGAGCTTGTCAGCAACTACGGATTCAAGCGACTCCCGGTGACAGATCCATTTTCTGCGCCGGTCGGTTCGGTACTCGTCTACGGCAGTGCCCGTAGCGTCGGGCATGTCGAGCTTCGCACGCGGGATGGTTTTGTTAGCGATTTCCGTTCGAAAACGCCGTCCCGCCGCCCTCTACTCGGCGTTTACGCGAAGTTGTAATTTTCTCGCCGACTGCCGGGATCCAAGGATCCTTAATCAATCGCATCATCGCCACGTCGCCGGCGCATCACTGCTGTAGGCGTCGACGTGGGTTAGTCCTAGCGGCTGAAACTGTGAGAGTAATTTTAGCGCTCCCCCGGGCGTTGACCCCTTTAGTAATTCCTGATCAGGCGGATTACTGCGATGAACATGGACGTGACCGGCCAGGCGGCAATGCCAGTGATCAGAATGAAGAAGAAAAGCTCGGCGATGTAATCCCGGGTTGCTTCTCCGCAGAAGAATTCACTGCTTAATTTGTGGAAGGCGGGCAACTTTGTGGCTGTCTGACCCACGGAGGAACTCACCAGGTTTTTCGCCGTCGGACGATAGTTGTAATCCGTTAATGGGAAACTTGGGTGCTTGCGCCGTGCGCGATTGTCGCGACGCGAGCCGTCCTGCTCTTTGAGACTGATTTGAGGTGTTGGTTTCATAAATTTCTAGATTGTTAAGTGTGGTTCCCGAATGCGGTTCGAGAGGACCGGGCGCAAAAAAACCGCGCGTGGTGTGATTCGACCACTGGGGTGCCGCGAATTGCGGGCTCCAACTTGGCGATATCTAACGAGCCTTTATGCCGCCTGCCCGCCGCGGCGGGCGACGCCAATTGGCGCATTAGTCGTTTTCATCGGGTATCTATCTACAGCCGTTTGCGTGTCTGTCCAGTAATGCCTCGTGATTTCAGCCATAAAGGCCTCTCGCGGTGATAGAAGCGATCCGAACTTTTTTCCACTTAATCATGGCTCGGGCGGTTCTGAGTGAGATCCGGGCCGGACAATTTGAACGGTCATAAAGTGGGGATGCGTGTTCGTCCACGCCATCGCCTCTCGCTTTGTTTCAAAAAATCGGTCGACCACGATGGCCTTGAGTTGGCTCGCAGTTCGTCCGCATAGACGAGCCGCTTTGCGACTAACGACCGCCGGCCCGGTGTCGACCGCGGTGCAGGCCCGATCAGGGAAAACAACTTTGCTGCCGTACGGAATTCGTTTCGGATCGACAGCGCAATGTCCGGCGCACAGTCGTCGGCCGGTACTGGCGTATTTAGGGCCCTCACCTGCCCAGTAACTGGTGACACGCGCCAGGATCGACTCCTCGCGCGCGAAAGCGGCCGATGCCAACGATAACAAAAACATAACTGTGTAAAATGACTTCATAATGTCCAAGCGTTGCTCCGACGTTGTCGAGTCTCGGGTAGAGCGAGCCATTCTCGATGCCGAGAGCCGCAGGAACGCAGATTGATCTCGGGTTCGGAATAGCCCCGGCGTACTAGCGCCTTCTGGGCGACGCGCGGACTTGACGACGACTCGGTGTGCCGAGCCGGCCTCCCTATAGAGGAGTTAGCGGAATTGTCAAACGGTCCACGCGAGAAAAGTGAACCGCGGGACTTTGGAGAATTAGGGAAAAAGAATTACTGACCGCCCGAGAAGCGCATTTCGTTGCTGGCGACAAATCCGGACTTCTCATAAAGCGAGCGGCCTTCGTCCGAAGCGTGAAGCAAGAGACGGTCGATCCGCTGATCCTTCGACCAAGTGACGATCTCTTTGACGAGGAGGCTGGCGATTCCCTGTCGTCGCCATTGCGGTTCGGTGAAAACATTCACAATTATCGCCTGCCGGCCTTCGCCAATTGTAGAGGTGTCGACCGGGCGTGGCAGGATCGGTTGTAACTGAACACCAGCGCCTCCAACAATCGTCTCCGGTTTGTCGGCCGGAGTTGCAAGCCAGCCGATGTAGCCGCCGCTATCGAGCCACTGCTCCAGTCGTGTCCGCGATTTAGTGCGCAGAATCTCAAAGGCATCACCGGAAACGTCTGCCATATCCTGAAACATCCGCGCTCGATGCCACGCGATGATGTCGGCATCCCGCAGAGTAGCGCGACGAATCTTAAAAGAGTCGGAAGCAACTCGTGCCACCGGATAACCGTCCGAATGTCTGCAATGCTTTTTTTCTTCAGCTCTTTGCATTCAGTCTATCTTTTCCCTGAGGTTCAATATTTAGCGCGCAGCTCTTCACACCCAACGCCGAACTCAGAAACTTGGCAAGGCGTGACAGGGCATCGCTCGATGATACCATGCGCGAAATGGAAACTGCCGATTGGGCGTCGCTGAGTGACGAGGAACTTCTCGAACGCCGCATCTCCACGCTTGGTCTGCGCCTTGAAGGCACCGCACTGGAACCGCTCATTCGGCAATTATATGATGAACTGTCGGCGCGTGGGCTTGTGTTTCACCCACCGTGTCACGTGGGCGATGAATGGTTTGTACCAATCGGTATCCCGGCCATTTTCATTCCGTTTTTCCTCGTGCACGATCGGTTGCGGGCACTGGAGCGGACGATGATGCTCGAGGTCGAGGGAGGTACGCCCGAGTGGTTCATGAAATTGATGCGACATGAAGCGGGTCACGCTTATATGTATGCGTATCGTCTCACCCGGAAGAAGAAATGGCAGGAGCTTTTCGGGCAAACTTCACGTGAAGAGACGCCGGACAGTTACCGCCCCCGACCGTTCAGCCGCAGCTATGTCATGCATCTCGAGGACTGGTACGCGCAGAGCCATCCCGATGAAGATTTCGCGGAAACCTTCGCGGTCTGGCTTACGCCCGGGCTCGACTGGCGCAAGCGTTACGCACGCTGGCGGGCGCTCCAAAAACTGGAATACGTCGATGAGTTAATGCGCTCGTTGGTGGGCAAGCCACCAGTTCACATGCCCGAGTATCGCGTCGCTGATTACGATTGTTTGAACGTCAAACTCAAGACTTATTACGCGCGCAAACGAAAGCTCTACGAAGATACATACCCAGATTTCTATGACGCCGATCTGCGGCAACTTTTCGCAGCGCCGGCGGGCATCAAAGCAAGCGTCTATCTGCAACGGCGGCGGCGACGATTATTGAACGCCATCTGTCAATGGACGAATGAGAACAAGTTCCGGGTGAACCAGCTGCTCGCCCGGCTGACCCGCCGCTGCGATCAGCTCGGGCTCCACGTGCTCAATGACGATCCGCAACAGGATTTTCGCGTCTCCGCATTTATCACCACGCTGGTGATGAATTATCTTTTCACCGGAAAATTCAAGCGCACCAAATGACAAAGGCGACAAAACGACGTGAAAAAGAAACTTAAAATCCTCGTGCTTTTCGACGGCACAAGTCCAACAACCGTCGATCAGGATTTCACAAAGGAGCTGAAGACAAAGGACTGGAAAACCGAGGCGGACGTCATGGCCGCGCTCGGCACGCTTGGTCACACCGCAGAGCATCTCGCGATCTACGATGAGGTCGATCTTGTGCGTCAAAAACTAGAGACTTTCGCTCCCGACATTCTTTTCAACCTCGTCGAACAATTCAGGAACAATCCCGGGTTCGATCAAAACATCGTTTCGTTTTTCGAAATGCAAGGCCTGCCGTTTACCGGCTGCGGTTCAACGGGCCTTACTCTTTGCAAGCACAAAGGCATTTCCAAGAAGATCCTACATTATCACGGCATCCACGTCCCGCATTTCGTCGTCATTCCACGTGGTCAGCGCATCGCGCGACCGAAGCAGCTTAGGTTCCCAATCCTGGTGAAGCCGGTGAAGGAAGAGGCATCGTATGGGATTTCGCAGGCGTCGTTCGTCGATACCGACGAGCAGTTCCGCGAGCGCGTGACTTTTGTTCATGAGAAATATAACAGCGATGCAATCGCCGAGGAATACATCGATGGCCGCGAACTCTACGTAAGTTTGATGGGCAACGTGCGGCTAATAGTGCTTCCTGTTCGCGAACTGGTCTTTCGCGAAGTGCCGCCTAACGAACCAAAGATTGCGACGTTTAAGGCGAAATGGGATGACGAATACCGCAAACGCTGGGGATTGGAAAATCGATTCGCCGAAGACCTCGATCCACAACTTGTGAGCCACATCGAGGAGACGTGCAAACGCATCTATCGTCTGCTCACCATTGACGGGTATGCGCGCATTGACCTGCGGCTGACAGAGGCCAACGAAGTTTATTTCATCGAAGCCAATCCCAATCCCATTCTCGCCAACGATGAAGACTTTGCCCTTGCAGCGGGAAAAGCGGGTTTGCCGTATCCGCAACTGATCGACCGGATCGTGCGGCAGGGGATGAACGCGGTCCGCGATTAGCTTCGAAAGTGTTCCGGGCTTAAAGCCACTTTTTTACATGTGGCCAGCATTCCCGCACGTTAACCTTCAAATCGCGACAGAGATAAATATGCGTCCGGCGTTCAAAAGGCATCGCCCACGGACTGCTCACGATTTGGCCCAAATCTTCGACTGAGGCGAATTGCTCGCGCTCGTTGTCATCCCGCGTGTCGAGCACCAAAGCAACTTCGCCATTCCAATCTCGCGGTCCCCAGAGAAAATAATTCTGATGGCCAGAAATTGCCGATGGCAGCCCAAACTTGGGACCAAAGAAATCAATTGCTCCAGCCTCGCCATAGTTTTGGCAGAAGATGGCAGCGCGTTTCTCATCTTCGGGCCGCAAGTGATGATAAACGTGTGCGACCGATGCGACCATTTCTTGCCAGCCAAATTGATCGGCGAAAAGCTGGGGCAGCGGAGCGGTATGCGAAGTTTCAGTGCGTGGCGGCTCTTGGTGGATGGCTCGCATGTACGCGACCAGTTTGCCGGGCGGCAAAATTGGTATGGCCAATGGCGCAAATAGCGCGCCGGTCAGGACGATTACAACCAGCAATGCCGGCTTAAACCATTTCAATCGGTTAGCGAAAACGCGCTCTAATGCCACGCCTCCCGATGCAAGAAGCATCGGATACGCGGGTGCGAGATAGTAGCTTTTGCCGTGCAAGATGATGAACTCGGCGAGCATGACCAGATATATGACTCCAAGCGCGATATAGCGCCGGCCCTCGCGGGAACCGAACACCCAGCATAACCCGGCGAGCCACAGCGGAAGCGTTGCCGGATTCATGAAAACAACCTGCTGCACGATGAATTGTGCCGGGCTTAGAGCGACGTTTTTGTCGCTCTGCGCAATGTTGCTCAATAGCTCGTACGTGGGCCAATGATTTTGCAGCTGCCATAGAACGTTCGGCAACGCGATGGCGAACGCGATCAGACCACCGAACCAGATCCATTTCTCAGCGAAATGGCGGCGCTCGGGCGTGAGTAGCAGCGCGACGAAAATGCCAGCCGCGAAAAACGCCGTGGAATGTTTGTTTTCGAGACTGAGTCCCAGAAGAGCGCCGAACCAAAGCCAAAGGATCGGTGAACCACCCTTGATAATCCGAACGAGCAGATAAATGCATCCCATCCAGAACAGCGGCTCAAACGCGTTCATGGAGAAAAAATTGCCGACCGCCAAACTGAACAGCGCACAGAGCGAGCCCGCGCAGGCGAGCGCAATCGCCCACCCGCGTCCGCCCAGTTCACGTGCGATCAAACCTGTGATTGCAACCGTCGCCGCTCCTGCTAGCGCAGGAAGAAGACGAATCATAAACAATGAGTTGCCGAGAAGGATCTGGCTCAGGCGCAGCAGCAGGATCGACAACGGAGGTTGGTCCACATATCCGAAGGCGAGATGCCGACCGCAGGCGATGTAGTAGAGCTCGTCACGAAAATAACCGTAGCGCCCGATTGTCAGGAGATGGATCAAGAGCGCTACGACGCTGAAGAGAATTATTAGAATCGGTTCAGCGCTGGAACGCCTTGGATTCACCGCTACTGGAATTGCATCGCGCATCGTTCGAATAATTTCTTGGAATACGCAGACTCGGTTCCGCGGAGTGTCGCTTAACCGCTTATTCTTTACAATCCCGCGAACATTCTCGTCCCATAAAGAAGCGTGGCGCGCACAGCTTCGTTTTCGGCTAAGCTGGCAGATGAGCGTGCAAGTTTATGGATGCAATCATGTGGCCATCGAGGTCGATGACATCGAAAAGGCGGTGGCGTTTTACAAGGACGTTTTCAATCTCGAACAGATGCGTGGCGGCGAAGGCGATGCGTTTTTCAAATTGGGCGAACACCAGTTCCTTGCAATTTTCGAGGTGGATAAGGTGCAACCGGCGAACATGCGGCATTTCGGGATCATGGTGCGCGATGAAGCGCAACTGGCGGAAGTCCGAAAGAAACTCCAAGAAAAATACAAACTAAAACTGGAGCCGCCGTTTCGCTGTGATTTTCGCGATCCGTGGGGCAACCGAATTCAGGTTGTCGATCTTCACGATGAATCGCTCGTCTGGCTTTTGCCTTACGGCGAAGTCCAGAAAGCCGGCATTAAATTCGACGCCAAATAGTCGATGCAGCTCCCGGAAAGCTTCTCGATTCACTCCTCTATGCGACGACGAGGTAGAAGTTGAAGTCGTTGTGCTGCGGTGAATACCCGCAGGCTTATCTCGCGCTATGACCGTACATCACGCCTACTTCACCGTGGACCTCGTGGTGGCTGTCTAGTGTGCGAAGGAGGGAATTAGAGTCTGACTGTGCAGCCTGTCTTGTGTCCGCGCAGCCGGAGAGCAACGACCAGACCGAAATGAAAATTACAAACGCTCTCGCAAGCACGGTTCCCATCTCGATCTTTGTCATACGCAAGTCAATCTGTAGCGGTGACCAGTTGATCCAGGCCCTAACGACTCTTACCAATTGCCTGCTTTCAATTGCGCGCCGGCAGCGAAATGGATAAATGAGAAATAAGTTCGATGATCAAAACGATTGGATTACCCCGCCAGTGAATTTCCGAGACCAGGAATAAATGATCTCATTTATTGTTCCCGCGTACAACGAAGAGACAGAGCTTCCCTCTACGCTCGGCGCGATTCGCGCTGCAACTTCTGGTTTGTCTCAGCCGGTCGAAATCATCGTGGTGGATGATGCATCGACAGATGCTACGCCAGAAATCGCCGAGCAAGCTGGTGCCCGAGTCGTGTCGATCCATCGACGCCAAATTGGTGCTGCCCGAAACGCTGGCGCGCGCGCAGCGCAGGGTGAATATCTGTTTTTCGTTGACGCCGATACGCGAATCAACAAGACCCACGTGACCGAAGCAATGGCTCTGCTCGAGGTGGGTTACACTGGCGGCAGCGCGCGCGGAGTCATGGATGGATTCATCCCATTGTGGAGCCGCATTCTGTTACACGCGTTTTGCACCCTTTATTTTGGCCTGAATCTGGGCGCAGGCGCATTTCTCTTCACTACACGAAGCAATTTCGAGGCAACTGGCGGTTTCGATGAGCAATATTTTGCCGGCGAAGAAGTTTATTTCAGTCTCGCGCTAAGGAAACTTGGCCGTTTCAAGGTACTCAGGGAACCCGTTCTCACCTCGGGCCGGAAGTTGCGCATGTATCCAGCCAGGCAAATTCTTGGCACGCTGCTTATTATGATCCTCGGCGGACCCCGCATGGCGCGGTCGCGCGCCAGATTGCGTTTATGGTACGACGGCAAACGCGAAGGCAACCCGGCATGATGTCGCGACACGAGGCTTCAGCACATGGGTTGCCAAAATGCGGTCTTCATCTACATTAGCGCCTTCGTTATGGCAGAGAGCAACCAAACGTCGAATCTCCAGGAGTTCCAGTTGCATGAGAAAGATACCGGCAGCGCGGATGTGCAGGTCGCACTTCTAACCAGCCGGATCGAGCATTTAACCGAACACCTTAAGATCAACGGGAAGGATCACTCTTCGCGACGCGGCCTGCTTAAGATGGTCGCGCATCGCCGGAGTTTGCTCGATTATTTGAGCAAAACAAAAGCCGATCGTTATAAGAAACTGATCGACAAACTGAACCTGCGCAAATAACGCGGACCCCACGTTCGCGTCCTACTGTTTGAATTGCTCGAAGCCGTAACCAAATTAAAAACAAAAGATAATCAGCAGTTCCAGGTGCAGTAATCACCTTGGATTTTAGGTTTTAGTTTCGGATCGTGGCGCTCGCTTCGGCGAGTGACCCTCGTGCGGGTTTAAAACCTACAGTCAGGGTGACCCACCTGGAATTGCACATCCAGGAAAAGTAAAATGCAACAGAAGGTCACGGCCCAAGTTGGGGCTACTCCCATTTCAATCGAAACCGGCAAAATCGCCAGACTCGCCGACGGCGCAGTCGTTATTACGTGTGGTGACACCATGGTGCTCGCCAGCGCCGTGTCGGCTACAAACATCAAAGAAGGCCAGGATTATTTTCCGCTGACGGTCGATTATCGCGAGAAAGCGGCAGCAGTCGGAAAATTCCCGGGCGGCTACTTCAAGCGCGAAGGTCGTCCCACGGAAAAGGAAACGCTCACGTCGCGCATGATCGATCGGCCGCTGCGGCCGCTCTTTCCACAGGGATACTTTTACGATACGCAAATTATCTCGATTTTGCTCAGCGCCGACGGCGAGAATGATCCTGACATTCTGGCGATGAACGGCGCATCGGCTGCGCTGTGCGTTTCGGACATTCCGTTTGCTGGCCCAATCGGTGCTGTGCGCGTCGGCCGAGTGAAAGGGGAGTTCGTCGCGAACCCGACGCACACGCAACGCGCCGAGAGTGATCTCGATCTCATTTATGTCGGTACCGAAAACGATGTGATCATGATCGAAGGATCGGCCAGAGAATTGCCGGAAGCCGAGTTCGTCAAAGCGCTCGAGTTCGCGCACGGACATGCGCGCGAGATGATTCGGGTTCAGAAAGAATTGGCTGCGATGGCGGGGAAGCCCAAGCGCGAACCGCAGCTGCTCCAGGTCAACCAGGAGTTACTCGATATCGCTTACCGCGTCGCAGGCGACCGGATTGTGGCGGCGCTTTACACTGAAGGCAAGGTGGCTCGCGCTAAGGCTGTCGAAGCGTTGCGTGAGGAAGTGAAGACGGCGATCCTGGAAAAATATCCAGAGACCGACCCCTTTTCGATTTCGCAAGCATTCGATTACGTCCAAAAAAAGGCGTTTCGCGTCAGTATTCTGGAAAAACAGAAACGGGTCGATGGTCGCGGCTACCAGGATCTACGGCCCATCGGTTGCGAAGTGAGCGTTCTGCCACGTGCGCACGGCTCGGCCATTTTTCAGCGTGGCGAAACTCAGGCGATGGCGCTCGCGACGCTCGCGCCGATCGAGGAAGCGCAGATGCTGGATGCCTACGGCGGCGGCGAACAATCGAAGCGGTTCATTCTGCATTACAACTTTCCGCCATTTAGCGTAGGAGAAACGGGACGGACAGGGGGGCCCGGCCGGCGCGAGATCGGCCATGGCGCGCTTGCGGAGCGTTCGTTGGAACCCGTTGTGCCGAACGAGAACGATTTTCGATACGCAATCCGCATATCGAGCGAAATTATGGAATCAAATGGGTCGACCTCCATGGCGAGCGTATGCGCGGGAACACTGGCGCTTATGGATGCGGGTGTGCCCGTGAAAACGCCGGTTAGCGGAATCTCAATCGGGCTGGTCACCGAGCGCGGCGACGATCAAGCATTGAAACGCTACGAATTGCTCACGGACATCATCGGTTCCGAAGATCATTTTGGTGACATGGATTTCAAGCTTTGCGGAACTGACGCGGGCGTCACTGGTTTTCAGCTGGATTTAAAACTCCCAGGTATCAGCCACAAGATTATGGCAGAGGCGATCCAACGCGCGAAAGAAGCGCGCTCCAAAATCCTCGACATCATGCGCAGCGCATTGGATAAGCCGCGGCCGGAATTATCGAAGTACGCGCCCCGGATCGAGACGATCAAAATTAATCCGGAGAAGATCGGGGCGCTCATTGGCCCCGGCGGCAAGACCATTAAGGGTATTGTCGCGGAGACCGGCGCTGAAATTAATATTGAAGACGATGGCTCGGTGCACATTTATGCCACGAGCGGCGAGAGCATGGCACGCGCGAAGGAAATTATTGGTGGTATGACGCGCGAAATCGAGATCGGGCAGACATATCAGGGCCGCGTAGTCTCGACGAAGGAATTCGGAGCGTTTGTCGAAGTGTTTCCGGGTAGGGATGGGCTAGTGCACATTTCCGAGCTCGCGGATTTTCGCGTCAACCGGACCGAAGACGTTGCCAAAGTTGGCGACATCATCTGGGTCAAGTGCATCGGTATCGACGACAAAGGTCGCGTAAAACTTTCGCGCAAAGCCGCGCTGAAAGAACGCGCTGAGAAAGAAACCGGACAGGCCGCGTAACCGCGACCTGTCATCCTGAGCGAACAGAGGGACCTCGCATTGGCTCGCCGATCATCCGCGTCGACGTGCGAGGTTCCCACCATGTGATTTTCCCGGCGCAAGGCCGTCACGGCGGATTCGTCCTATGGCGAACAGGGACGGTTGCGCTACATTTGAAGAACCAAGCCCCCCATGATCACCCCCACGCGGCTTTCCTATGGCGTCCTCGCCGCCACAATTATTCTTGCAGGTCTTCTGCATCTTGGTGTGCCTCTGCTGGTCGTCCTGTTTTCCTACTTTGCGTTGCGCCAGCTCTATTTTCTCACAAAAAGAAAGTGGCTGGCTTTGATCTTGTTTGGCGTTGTTGTGGCCGGGATTGCCGCGGCAGCAGTCTTTCTCACTCGTTTGGCCGTTCTGGCGTTGCCGAATGTGGCTGATACTTCCATTCCATCGGCCAGTGCCTGGGCGCAGAAGCGCCAGATCGAATTACCATTCACTGATTTTGAAAGTCTGAGACAGGTGGTCATCGACGCGCTTGGACAGGAAGCGAATTATCTGCGAAACGTCGCTAACTTTGCCAGAAGCACGACCGCGTTGCTGGTTTTCGGAGTGCTTGGAATTGTCGCGGCCGGCAGCCTGTTTATTAAAACAGGCCTCGACCCTTACCGCGGCACTCATCGCGTGAAGAACAACCTCTACTCCATCTGCTGCGACGAGGTTTCGACGCGATTCCGCGATTTTTATCGCAGCTTCGCCACGGTTATGGGCGCACAGATCATGATCTCGTTTATCAACACGATATTGACAGCGATCTTCCTCTTTGCGGTTGGCCTGCCGCATGCGCCTCTGCTGATTGCGGTCACATTTCTTTGCGGTCTTGTACCTATCGTTGGCAATCTGATCAGTAATACGATCATTGTCTTCGTCGCGCTAACGGTGTCCTTGAAATTGGCGATTGGCGCTCTGGTGTTTCTGGTGGCGATTCACAAGCTCGAGTATTTGCTAAACAGCAAAATCATCGGAGACCGGATTCGGAACCCGGTGTGGCTGACCTTGATCGCGCTGATCATCGGCGAGCGGCTCATGGGCATCCCCGGCTTGATCCTTGCGCCGGTCGTACTGAATTATCTGCGCGTGGAAATGCTGACTGTTGAAGTGCGGCCGGCGCAGGAAAAAATTGAATTGGTTAAATCGCCTGTTCACGAAAGCTTTCGGAGTTAAAACCGACGAAGAGCTTTCCGTTGGGTTGGTCTAACTTTCTTAATTACTCGACACTGCGACGTGCGTTATGAAGGCCGGTTTCCTTGAGAAATTAATCGAGCGACTCGGGCGCATTGGACCGGAAGAAGTTCAAAATTACTTTCTGCGCCTGGCCCAGGAGAAGGGTTTTCTGGAAACGGTTTTCAATGCGATCCATGAAGGCATCATTGTGACCGATTCAAACGGCCGGGTCACATATTTGAACGATGCGGCCTCCAAATTGTTTGGCTTGGAGGCTACAGACGCCATCGGAAAACGGCTCGACGAACGTGTTCGCGGCCTCGATTGGAGAGCGCTTACCCAAAGCGTCGGACCGCTGAGCCGTGACATGGAAATTTTTTATCCGGAAAATCGCTTCATCAATTTTTACATCGTGCCGTTGATGATGGAGCATCGCGAAGCTGTCGATTTAGCCACGCCCGTGCGGGCCGCCAGAGAGGACCCGGCTTCGGCGGGCTACGGCGAGGCAAGCAGCCCCGTGGCCACAGTAGCGGGGCAGGTGGGACACGTCATGATCCTGCGCGACATTACCGAGAGCCGACGCACGACCCAACAAGCGATGGAGTCAGAACGCCTGAATGCACTTACGTTGCTGGCGGCAGGCGTGGCGCATGAAATTGGTAATCCGCTCAACTCGCTGCACATCCATTTACAATTGATGGAGCGCAAGGCACAAGAACTGGACCACAATGCGACGGCGGAACTTCAGCAATCGATCGATGTTGCCCGTTCCGAAGTCCGCCGCCTTGATTCCATTGTCACCCAGTTTCTGCGTGCGATCCGGCCGTCGCAGCCGCGGCTCCATCCTGAAAATGTGAACACGATCGTTGAGGAAGCGGTGCGCTTTTTCACTCCCGAAATTCAAGACCGCGACATGGTCGTCGAACAGGAATTGCGCGCTGACCTGCCTTTGCTTCGACTGGATCGTGGGCAGATGAAGCAGGCGTTTTATAATGTGATTAAAAACAGCCTCGAAGCCATGAAACGTCATGGCACCCTGCGCATTCGCACCGATCTGGACGATACACACGTAATCGTCACTTTCATTGATACCGGTGGTGGGATGTCGACAGAAAACTTGAGCCGTGTATTCGAGGCTTATTTCACAACCAAACCCTCCGGCACCGGGCTTGGATTGTTAATCGTCCGTCGCATTGTACGCGAGCATGGCGGGGAGCTCTCCATCGAAACCACCCAGGGAAAAGGGCTCACGCTTAGGATTCGATTGCCATACGTTGAGAAGCGAATTCGAATGTTGGAAGCCGGAGAAAGCGAAAGGCCACGTCAAGAGGCAGTCACGAATTGAGTCCCACCCAACACAGGTGTTAATCGCCGCCAAATGTTTCCTTGAGCCAGCCTTCGAACTGGCGAAACAGAAGTTGCAGGTAGGCTCCGGGCGATTCCTTGAAGAGTTCGATGAGGCGTGGACTCAAATCTTGTTTAGGCTGATCGATCGTGCCTGATAGATGCACTGACGTCCAAAGATAACCGCCCCGTTGGCGGCTGAAAACCTCTTCCCGGTTTGGCAGCCAATCGAGATGTTTACGGGCAATTCCAAGCTGAATTGCGCCCCTTAATGCGCGGCGTTCAATCGAGATTGCTCCCTCGAGGCGGAATTTCCCTTTCTCTTCAAGGGCGATGTCTTTGATCTCAATACTCGGATAATCCCAAGTAAAATTGAGCGAGCAATCAGTCAGCTCCAGATGTTCGAATGATTTCTCATGCGCGAGCTCCGCGAGTTTTTCCAAAAACGGAAGGTTGTCTGCGCGCGTGTCCTGTACGCGAAGTGAGCCTTCGCCAGATGAATTTTCCAGCTTGGGATTCACTCCCGTCCAGTGGAGGCCGCCGTAAGCGCTGCCGCTCAAATGCTCTTTCCATTTGTCTGGCAGCCAGCCACGTATCGGCACGCTCTCGAAATTTGCGCTAAAGTCGATACTCCGGTCTTTTCCAATGCCAGCTGTTCCTCTACCGCGGACGCTTCCTTTGTTTCTCTCGTCGGATGCCAGGTCGATATCGCTAACCGTCACGAGCGCCTTTGTGATGAGGACATTGGCACGATGCAGATAAAGCTCTGGAAGCAGGGCCATCTTCAATTTCCCGCCAGCTGCAGCGTAATCGAAATCTCGGCCGTGAGGAGTGATGAGCAGTTGTGTCCTGAAGAGACCCGCGCGTTCCCCGCGAAACTGCCAGGTTACATTAGCATGCTCGGATTCAATCCGCTTGATATACACGCGGTTCGGCAAAAAAAACGCGAACCACGGCTTTGGCGCGACCTCTTCAGGATTCGCTTCGTAAATCTGGATTTCGACCTCGCCTGATTCGATGTGAATTTCGCTAAACCTCCATTGACGTATAAAGACACCCCAAGGATCAAATCTGGCAGTGATTGCGTGAGCATCGACGAATTTCAGAGCTCGCTCGCCGTTGCTTGCCTCAAGGCTTTCGGCTTGGGCCGTCAACATGCTCGTTCGTCGAATCGGCGAGTAATGCCCGGTAGGAAAATGTAAACCGCTGGCGGTTTCGCTTTCCATGGCAACGCGAAATGCATCACCTTCAACGTAATGAGTGGCCAAGGGACTAAAAAAAATGATCGTCCCGGTCGCAGCAACGATAACGATAAAAATCGCAATCGTTGCAGCGCAAATCAGCAGTTTCCTTCGCAAGGATCCAAGGTTACAAAGTTATATCGCCAAAAAATTACAAAAACGTTCTTTGTAACTCTTTAACTTTTAACCGATCACTCGACCTTGCCCGTCATTCCAAGTTGCGCAAAAAGAAATGCGTAGGTGTCGGCCAATTGTTTGATGCGCTCGTTCAGCGCAGTGCCGATGCCGTGACCTGCACTGGAGCTCGTTCGCAATAGAATGGGATTCTGAGATTTGTTCGCTTCATCCAGGCGAGCAACCATTTTGCGCGAATGATACGGCGCAACTCGCCCATCGTTTGCGCCAGTCATCATCAGAATAGAAGGATATTTCGTTCCATCGACAACATGATGGTATGGCGAATACGCATAAAGCGCCTTGAATTGCTCCGGGTCTTTTACGGTGCCGAATTCGGTCACGTTGAATGCACCATTTGGTGCAAGCTCCACGCGAAGCATATCGTAAATTCCTACCTGGGAGACAACAGCCCGCATCAAATCGGGATGCTGGGTAATCGTTGCGCCCATCAGGAGGCCGCCATTGCTCCCTCCCTGGATTGCCAGCTTTTCGGGGCGCGTGTACTTTTCTTTAATCAAGTATTCGGCCGCAGCAGCGAAATCGTCGAACACGTTTTGCTTTTTTGTCAGGTTGCCGGCCTTGTGCCAGTCTTCGCCGAGCTCGCCGCCGCCTCGAATATTCGCCACCACATAGACACCGCCGTGGTCGAACCAAAGCCGGCGCGTAAATTCGAAATTCGGGGACATGCTGATTCCGTAGCCACCGTAGCCATAAAGCAATGTCGGGTTCTGCCCGTCTCGTTTCATTCCTTTGCGGAAAATGATGTTGAGCGGAATTTTCGTGCCGTCCTTTGAGGTTGCGAATTCGCGTGTCACTTCGACATCGGCAAATGAGACGGGCGAGGTACTTCGCAACGCCGTTTTCAGAGCCTCGGTTTTTTCCTTCGCACAATGGAACCAGGCTGCCGGTTCAGTATAACTTTGGTCGCGAAACAGAAGAGAGCCGTCCTCGAGAGTGACCATTTCCTGCACAGCAGATATTTTTGGAATCGGGATGATCGTTTCGCCTTTGCCGTCCAGATCGAAGCGGCGAATTTGAGATGGACCACCAAGCAAATCGCCTACGAACAGAGCGTCGGCTGTCGGTACGATTTGCTGGATAACCGGCTCGCCGGTTGGAACGATTTCAACGGCTTTGCTTAACTCCGGCGTCTCGAGCGGCAGACGGAGAACTTTTCCGCGCGGCGCGGCGTTGCGGGAGAGAAGATATAGCGCCTTATCGCGTCCCAGATGGGCGGCCTTGATTTGATCGCTGAATTTTGTGATCTGCTTCCATCCGCTTGAGGATCCTTCTGACCCGAGTAGGTAATGCGCAAAATCGCCGCCATCGCCATTCGCGACGGACGCGAGAATGTATCGGCCGTCGCGTGAGCCTTCCAAAATGATCTCTGCGATCCGCGGAAAATCTTTTCCGATGGAGTACGTATCCTCCGTGTCAGGCGCGCCGAGTTTGTGAAAATAGACCTGTTGATAAAAGTTCAGGTCAGCTTCGGGCCGCTCACCTGTTCTGGGAAAACGCGTGTAATAGATTCCGGTGCCGTCGGCATTCCATGCTGCGCTGCCGCCCGCCGTCGGATATTGGACATGCGCGATACTGTCCGGCAGCGCTTGACCAGTAGCGGTCTCGTAAAAGTGAAGCGTGCCGTCTTCACTTCCACCCTTGGAAAGCGACACCGCGACATATTTGCCATCCAGTGAAGGGACAAACCAATCGATCGCGGTTGTGCCTTTGGCGTCCAGCCCGTTTGGGTCGAGCACGACTTTCTCAGATTTGAGCTCGTCAGCCGACGTGAGCGTAACCAGTAACGGCTGTTGCTTTGGCGGCTGGAATTTCATCACGAACAACAGCCCGGGCCGCGAGACAAGCGAGGAGTAACCGGGCGAAGTTTTTGCGTACCACTCCGTTAATTGCTTTTCGATTGCCGCTCGGTCCGGCAACTGATCGAGATATTGCCTGGTCCGCTGATTCTGCGTGGCCGACCAGGCTTTCACGTCAGGCTCGTCGTCTTTTTCGAGCCATTGATATGGATCTTCTACAGTGACCCCCTGATATTCGGTTGAAACAGGTTTCTTGGGAGTTCCTGGCGCCGGTTCGGCAGCGGTCAGATCAAGCGCTGTCGTTACAACAATGGCGCCGATAACAAATAGGAAACGATTGGTTATCATCGCGTGAAGATTAACAGAAATGACAAAAAGCGAATGACAAAAATCCGAATCGGTAACGAATGATCGTGCCAAATAGCGACCATTCGTTATTCGTCAGTCATGCTTCGTCATTTTTCCATCCGTTGTTTCGCCGAGTCCGGCCGACTGTCGTGCGCGTTCAGGGTTCGAAACAGCGTATCTTGGATCTTTAACCTGCTTGCGAATGGCTGCGAAGAGCTTGGTTATTCCTGTTAGGCTCACACGATTGGCGATGAACGATGGGATAAATCCACCAGTGTCAGTGTAAATGAAATACGTGGCGCGAGTTTTGGTGTTGCTATCGGGTTCGAGTAGCCATTTGCCCTCGCAAATTTTTACACGCACTACGCCTTTCTTTTCTGGCGGTCCGAGTTCATTCGCCGGCGACCAATGACTCATGAAGACAAGCCCATCAGCGGTGGGCCATGACTTCTTCCAAACGCGCAACGTATAATCGCGGTCTGCACAAACTTTTGGCGAAAGCCTTTGATATCCAACTATTGAATCGCCATCCCGTCTGATGAGCTGGCACTCGGTCGTGTACGGCATGAACTTTGGATAATTCTGAAAGTCATCGATCACCGCGCAGACGGCGGAGTTGGGCGCGTCAATCGCGCCGATCGCCTTGAATTCCTTGAGTGACGAACCCGGACGCAGGCGGCTGTAGATCGCGACGTCTTTTTCTCGGGCCGACAGTTTCCAGTCATTGTCCTTATTGATCGACTCTTCAGAAGCGAAGACAGTTGGCGAACCAGCGAGAAAGAGCGATATCAGAGCGGGAAAGATCCGCTGGGGCATCGGCGATGATACATCCTTCCAGCACAAGCGCCACAGATACTGGATGCTAGATTCTTGATACTGGATAAAAATCTAGCATCCAGCAGCTAGGATCTAGCATCGCCAATGAATCTACAGCCCACCGTCCTCATTGTTGATGACGAGAAGCATACCCGTGACGGGTTGCGAAGTTTACTTGAGAACGAATACGATGTGTATGTCGCCCCCGATATTACGGGCGCGATAAACGTGCTTGAGCGAGAGCAGATCGATGTGCTTCTTACCGACCTGCGTCTCGGCAGCGAAGATGGAATGACCTTGATTGATCGCGCGTTGAAAATGCCCCGCCCGCCTGCCTGCATCATGATGACGGCCTACGGGTCGGTGGACGTAGCCGTGGAAGCGATGAAACGCGGTGCCTACGATTTTGTTACCAAGCCACTCAACCTCGATAAAGTTGAATTGCTCATCGCGCGCGCGGTGCAAGGCCGCAAGCTCGAGCAGGAAAATCGCGCACTCCGCGAACAGGTCGATGAACGTTACGGCCTCGAGAACATCTGGGGAGACTCGGCAGCGTTACATGAAGTGCTCGACACGATTCGGCAGGTCGCGCCCGCATCAGCGAATGTGCTGATCGAAGGCGAAAGCGGGACGGGCAAGGAATTGGCTGCGCACGCCATTCATAATTTGAGCCGCCGCAACAAAGCGAAATTTGTGGCGGTGCATTGCGCAGCGCTTTCTCCACAACTTCTCGAGAGCGAGTTGTTCGGTCATGAGAAAGGCGCGTTCACAGGCGCATACGAACGGCGCATCGGCCGGTTCGAGCAGGCCAACGGCGGCACGATTTTCCTCGACGAAATCGCTGAGATCGATCCGAGCACGCAAGTCAAATTGCTGCGCATCATGAGCGAAGACCGCGCATTTGAGCGTGTTGGCGGCAATCAAACATTGCATGCAGATGTACGGATCATCGCGGCTACGAACAAAAATCTCGAACAAATGGTGCGCGAAGGAAAATTTCGCGACGATCTTTATTTCCGCCTCAACGTGGTACGCATCACCATGCCGCCGTTGCGCAAACGAAAGGAGGACATCCCGATTCTGGTGCGCGGATTCCTACGCCACTTCTGCAAGGCAAATGACAAGCCTCTTGTCGATCTGGCGCCGGATGCGATGGATGCGCTTCTGACTTATAATTGGCCGGGCAATGTCCGTGAGCTTCGCACAGCGATCGAACATGGCGTCGTGATGGCCACTGGGCAAAAGATCACATTGCGCGACTTGCCAATGGCCGTGCGACAGGCGGCCAGCGCAAAGCTACCGAGTGGAGTTTCGGCTCAGGCTTTCGGCGAAAAAACGAGTCCGCTCGATCTACATGAGACGGAAAGAAAATTAATCGCCCAAGCTCTTGCAGCCACGAATGGCAACGTGACTGCTGCGGCCAAAAAACTCGGCATCAGCCGTCGCACGCTTCATCGAAAAATCAACGAGATGAACGTTTCGAAAGCGGAAGCGGAAATCAAGAACGATCGAACGTAGCGTTTTCGGCGATCGCGATCATCGCGATTCCGGCGTGGCGCGGCACTCGCGGTTATGCCGCGCAATCGGCAGCAGGTTATTTTGGCGCCAGAGAGGCAACGATTTTTTCGAAGCGCGGGTCGCCGCGTAATGGGTCCCAGAACGGCAGGAGTTTTAATTGGCCATAGCTGATGGGGCTCGGCGGACGGATGGCGCTGGGTAGTTGCTCACAGGCGAGATCCTTATCGCCAACCCACGCAGCGATCATCGCCAGATACTCAATCATGAGAGGACCGTTGATCGCATCTTTTTCAACGGGAAGAAGCTCGACTGCGCGGCGGCCTTCGCGCAACGCTTCTTCTTTTTTCCCGAGACCAGCGTCGATCAAACCCAACACACACAGTGCCGGACCGTAATTTGGTTGGGATTGGACGATTTTCTCCTGTTCCGCATGCGCCGCGACAAAGGCAGAGCGGGCTTTGTTACCGTCGTTGCTCATTCGAGCCATGATGCCTTCCATTAACGGACGATTTAAATGAACGGCATAATCGGTGAGGGGTATTTCAGCGAACGCGTCCAATGCATTTCGCGCCGCGGCTATGTCGTCCTCGGCCAGGGCGCAGCTCAACCAGTCATTGGCGACACTCGGCAGGGCGCCGGGATTGGTAGCGCGAATGGTATCGATTGTTTGGTGCAATGGCCGGGTGTCGGCTTTCCAATGAAATTGGACTGCTGCGAGCGCTACTTTTGTATCAACATCGGTCGGCTCAATGGCCAACGCGCGATCCAGCACAGTTATTTCTTCAGGATAGCGCCGGAGAACTCCGTAACTAAGCGCGATTTGCTGCAAGAGAAAAAAGTTGCGCGGGTCGAGATCAATCGCACGCTCCAAGTCTCGCGTTGATTCTTCCCAGCGTCCCTGTCGTCTCTGGATGTAACCCTTCACTGCAAACACTCGCGAATCGTTGGGCAGGCTTTGGCGCGCAATGTCCAGTTCAGCGAGGGCGCCATCATAGTCGAGATGGCCGTGATAGAGATTTTCAGCTCGCGCAAGATGTGCTTCGCCTGCGTCTGGGCGGAGGCGAAATGCCGCCTGCACGGTGGCTTCCGCTAACGCCAGCCTTGCCGGAGTGTGATCGAGACCAAAAAAATAAAGCAGGCCGTGGGTGTGAACGAGTTCGCAATATGCTTCGAAAAACGACGGGTCGCGCGCAATGGCCTGATTCAGTAGATCGGCCGCTTCGAGTAATTTTTCCCTGGCGGCACTGCTAAAGCTCGTTAGAAGAAGGATTTTGGCCCGCGTATAGAGATCAAAGGCAGTGAGATCGTCGGTCGGCTTACGCTCAATTGCCACTTTCTCAGCAGTTGAAACTTTGACGCGCAGTTGCTCGGCGACTTTTTGCGCGATCTGGGTCGGAATCGCGAATGCCTCTTTGAGGTCCCGATCATATCCGTCCGCCCACACTCCCGTGTCTGTGCGAGTGTCCACCAACTGCGCGTTGACATGTACCTTACCGCCAGAACGCCGCGCGGTTCCTTCCAGCACATGTGAAACTCCAAGCGCGCGCCCGATCTGACGCAAGTCCCGTTTCCCGCGATATCCCATGACGCTGGTACGGCTGATCACTTTGAGATCGGCGATCTTCGCCAGCTTGGTCAAAGTGTCGTCCTGCACGCCGTCGGCAAAAAAGGCGTCCTCTTTGTTGTCGCTCAGATTTTCAAATGGAAGCACGGCGATTCCTGCGGGTATCCGACGGACTGATTCGCGTTCCCAAATCATCACGCTTAAACCGGCAGCCAGGACGACCGACAGCAGGATCAGAGCGGCAATTATTCGATTCCGTTGCACCCATTTTCGGGCGCGTGTGAAAAATCCGCTGCGTTTCGCGCGGATTGGTTCGTGCCTTAGCCAACATTCGATGTCTTCGGCCAGTGCTAGAGCCGACGAGTAACGGTACCGCGGATTTTTCTCGAGACACTTGAGGCAAACAGCAGAAAGGTCGCGATCGACTTTCCGGTTCCACAGACGCGGTTGTCGCGGCTCCGAATCCAGCAGCAGGTGGATCGTTTCGTAGGTTGTTCCCCCGGCAAAAGGCGGATGGCCAGTGAGCAGTTCGTAGAGTACCGCGCCAAGTCCATAGACATCTGTGGCCTTGCCAACGGCCGCGTTGTTACCTACTGCCTGTTCCGGCGCCATGTAGCTGGGCGTGCCCATTACTTCCAGTGAGCCCGTGACCGTACTTCCGTGCTCGACTAATCGGGCTAGACCAAAATCGGTCAGGTGTGGTTCGCCGTTTGCGTCCAACAGAATGTTTCCCGGTTTGATGTCACGATGCAGAATGCCGTGTTCATGTGCGTAGTGCACAGTGCGCGCGACTTTAACGATGAGCTCTGCCGCCTGCCGCACCGATATCGAACCGCGACTGACTACTTCGTCGAGACAATCTCCTTCGACGAACCGCATGCTGAAGTAGTAAGTGCCGTCGCGCTCACCGACTTCGTAGACCGGGACGATCCCTGGGTGATTTAGTTTCGCTGCCGCTTCCGCTTCCCGGCGAAGGCGTTTCAAGTGCGCGCTAGTCGTCAACTGACCAATACCAATGATCTTTACTGCGACTGTGCGGTTGAGACTCTTTTGCCACGCGCGAAATACTACGCCTTGACCACCGCGACCGACTTCCTCCAGCAGTTCGTAATCGCCGAACTCTCTGGGCAGCTCCGCTTGGGACGGTCCTCGTCCATCATGCGACTCGGCATTCAAATTCCCGGCTTCGACATTTTCGACGGACACACTGGAATCAAAGTAAAAAGTCGCTCCAAACTCAAGCCTGACGTCAAGGAACGACGGCTTCGCAGCGCTCGACTCAAACCGAACGGCTGCCCAAGACGCTCCCGTTGTGGACAAGTGTTTCAAAATTTCTCGTTTACGAACCCCGTGCAGAGCGTTTCAATTACCGCGTGACGGAAAAGAAGAGAATTTTTGGAACGGATGGCGTACGCGGTATCGCGAACGTCGAGCCGGTCACTGCTGAGACGGCACTGAAACTAGGACGCGCCGCCGCTTATGTCTTCGCGCAGTTGAATCCGCGCAGGACTCCGGCCGGGGCGCGTCCAAAAATCGTGCTGGGCAAAGACACACGTCTTTCCGGTTATATGCTCGAAAACGCGCTGGTGGCCGGAATCACTTCGCTCGGAGTCGATGTCCTTGTCATTGGACCATTGCCTACGCCGGGTGTGGCATACATTACACGATCGCTGCGCGCCGATGCCGGCATCGTCCTTTCTGCTTCGCACAATCCTTATCAGGACAACGGCATCAAATTTTTCCGGCACGATGGTTACAAGCTGGATGATCAGATTGAGGAAAAGATCGAGCAGCTTGTTTTTAGCGGCGAGATTGATTCCATCCGGCCAACTGCCAACAAGATCGGACGCGCGACGCGCATCGATGACGCGCTCGGTCGTTACGTTGAATTCGCGAAGGCGAGCTTTCCCCGTGGAATGTCGCTCGAAGAAATGCGAGTCGCGGTGGACGTCGCAAATGGCGCCGCTTACAAATCGACGCCGTGCATTCTGCGCGAACTCGGTGCGGACCTTGCCGTGGCGCACAACCAACCAAACGGTATGAACATCAACGATGGATGCGGCAGCATTCATCCGGATGAAATCCAGCGAATCGTAAAGATGAGCGGGGCGGACGTTGGCATTACGCATGACGGCGACGCCGATCGCGTGCTGTTGTGTGACGAAAATGGAGAGATTGTTGATGGCGATGAGATCCTGGCCATCGCTGCGCTGGATCTTTTGAACGCTGGCCGGTTGGAACAAAACACAGTTGTGGCCACCGTCATGAGCAACTTCGGCCTCGATGAAACTCTCTCAGCTCACGGCGGAAAAGTAGTGCGGACAAAGGTCGGCGATCGCTATGTGATTGAAGAGATGACGCAGAAAAAACTCAATCTCGGTGGCGAACAAAGCGGGCACGTCATCTTCCGCGATTTCACCACCACGGGCGATGGCATTATCAGCGCGCTCCAGATTCTCTGCATCATGCACAAGAGCGGTGAGCCGTTAAGTAAATTAAAGGCGTGTTTGGAAAAATATCCGCAGGCCCAGCGGAATTTGCTGGTGAAAGAAAAGCGGCCGCTGTCTGAGTTGAACACAGTGATGAAACTGGTAAGCGAAGCCGAGAAAGAGCTCTCCGGGAAGGGTCGCGTGCTCCTGCGTTATTCCGGTACCGAGCCCAAAATTCGTTTACTTATCGAAGGCCGCGAGCTTAAGAAGATCGACAAGCAAGCGGACCGAATCGCCGATGCAATACAAAGCGCGATTGGAGCCGATTAAACACGATGTTTGAACGCGCTGTCATGCCGAACGAAGTGAGGGACCTCACAAATGGTAATGGATCACACAATCAAATCTGTGTATCGAAAGCTTCGAGTGGGGGTCCTTCCCCGTTCGGCTTCGCGCTTGGGCGCTCCGCTCAGGGCTTCGGCTATTTTTGCAGGGCAGCGGAGCCTGCCCTGAGTCTGTCGAAGGGCTCAGGATGACAGGGGGTACCTTATGACTTTGTCCCGGGTAATCGAAGCGCTTTTATTTAGCGCGCAGAAACCGCTTTCGATCCGTGAACTGACGGAAGCTATCAGAGGAGCTGCCGCAGAAGATGAATTCTCGCCTAACGAGTTCGCGCGGGTGAGCGAAGCAGAGATTGGCGCCGCCCTCGAACAATTGAAAATCGAGTGTATCGAGCAACAGAGCGCATTTCAGCTTAACGAAAAGGCGGACGGTTGGCAGCTGGCTACCGATCCGAAATACGCCCAGTGGGTGCGCCAGCTTTTTCCCGCGCCAAAACCGGCTCGGTTAAGTGCGCCTGCGCTGGAGACCCTCGCGATTATTGCTTATCGCCAACCTATCACGCGTGCAGATGTCGAAGCAGTTCGAGGGGTGAACATTGATGGCGTGCTTCAAACATTGATGGAGCGCGGGCTGGTTAAAATTGCGGGTCGTGCCGAAATCCCCGGGCGCCCGCTCCTGTACGAAACTACGCAGTTTTTTCTGGATCATTTTGGGCTTCGGAATCTGGACGAATTGCCGAATGTGGAAGAGTTGCGCACCCGCCATTTGCCAAAAGCGCGTCCCATAGCCGGTGCCGGCGATACCGGCTCACCGGAGTTGCCGACGCCGGCTACAACGCCTGAAGGTACGGGCGATTGACCTCAATCGCCGCGATGCGCGTGGTCACGTTTGTACCGGGCGGTTCGGGTGAATCTCCCCTCCCTTTTTTGGGTCGGCTCATTGGCAACCGATGGACATCGCCGATTTTTGCTTTGTTCGTCTTAACATCCGCATCTGCCGTTGCAGAAATTTTGCCCACTGATTGTGCACGCGCTGCAAAGTATTCTGAAAGCAAACGCGGCGTTGCCATGCTGGTCCTGCAAAGTGGGCAAACCATTTTCGAGCATTATGCCAATGGCGGATCGGCGCGCGAGAGATGGCCGATTTTCAGCGGAACCAAGAGTTTCTGGGGAGTCGCAGCGCTGGCTGCGACGCGCGATGGTTTGTTCAAACTTGACGATCCTGTTTCCGACACAATCACGGAATGGAAGAGCGACCCGCGCAAATCGCAGATCACCATCGGGCAGTTACTCAGCCAGACCGATGGTGTCGAAGGCGCGTCGCGGCTGCAGCGCGCGTCGGTCCGAGATCGTAATGCGATGGCGATTCGATTGCCTGTGGTTGCCGCGCCAGGCTCGTCTTTCATTTATGGGCCGAGCCATCTTCAGATTTTTTCGGAACTGCTGCGCCGAAAATTAAGGGGTCGGAGTACGATCGGTTATTTTGAAGGACGTGTGTCCAATCGGCTTGGACTGGGTCGTCTCAACTATAAAAAAGATGCACGCGGAAATCCGCTGCCGGCAACAGGATTTGAATTGACTGCTCGTGAATGGGCGTGCCTGGGCGAGCTGGTCCTCGGGCAGGGTAGTTATCACGGGCGACAAATTGTTCCTGCAGCCCTCTTGAGAGAAGCGTTTGCCGGCTCGGCGGCAAACCCATCATACGGCCTCACGTTTTGGTTAAATCGACAGGCACCAAACGGGCGCGAAGCAGACATGGAACGGATGATCGATTTACCATGGCAAAGTGCGGAGTGGACCGGTGTGTGCATCTGCAAGGACGCGCCGGCGGACATGGTGGTAGCGCTTGGCTCGCACTATCAGCGGCTCTTTATTATTCCATCTCTAAAAGCCATCATCGTGCGGCAAGGATTGGAAGCACGGTTTTCCGACGCGCACTTTCTGCGGTTGGTACTGGGCCGCATTCAGTAAATCGGGGTATGCAGGATTGACTTACTCGTTCGTCTGGCAAACGGTCCTCGATAGTCCTTATGAACAAATTCACGATGGGGTGCGGAGTGCTACTCGCGATTCTCCTTTTCATTGTCGTTATTGCGGCCCTCGCATTGGGCGGCAGTTATAATCGTCTCGTTCGTTTGCAGCAAACGGTCGATCAAAGCTGGGCGCAGGTGCAAAACGTTTATCAGCGGCGCGCAGATTTGATTCCGAATCTGGTGAACACGGTTTCAGGCGCGGCGAATTTCGAGAAATCGACGCTAACTGAAGTGACGAATGCGCGGGCCAGCGTTGGCCGTGTACAACTTGACCCCAACAAAGCGCCTACCGATGCAGCGCAACTTGAACAATTCCAGGCTGCGCAAGGACAGTTGAGTAACGCCCTCTCGCGCCTGCTGGTGGTGGTGGAGCGTTATCCGGAGTTAAAAGCTAATCAGAATTTTCTTGGCCTGCAGGCGCAACTGGAAGGCACAGAGAACCGAATCTCGGTCGAGCGCGGGAACTTCAACACCGCTGTGCAGAACTACAACGTGGCAGTGCGCAGTTTCCCGACAAATTTGATTGCGGGAATGCTGGGTTTTCCGCCGCGGCCATTTTTCACTGCGCAAGCGGGCGCAGAGAAACCGCCGCCTGTGCAATTTAATTTTGGCCCTGCGCCGACGCCGGCCGCGAATTTGAATCAAGGCGCCGCGCCAACACCTGCGACCGCCGCCTCGCCATAAGGTGATTCTCAACCTTGCGGTAGTCGCGGGCGAGCCTGCCACGGCGAAGCCCGGAGGAGTCGGGTCCCCGGCGATGCAGCAGCTGAGACGGCTGCCACCACAAATGTTGCGCGCCAAACAAGTCGCTCTGTTGGTTGCAGGATTCTTTGCATTGTTGGCAACAAAGTCCCCAGCGGCGGAAATCATTCCGCCAAAACCGGACCGGTATTTCAACGATTACGCCAGCGTTGTCTCCAAATCCGTGGCACTGCGTTTCAATGAAGAGCTTGCCCAATTTGAGCGGGAAACGTCGGATCAGGTGGTGGTTGCGATCTTCCCGAAGATGCAGAGCGACTCCGATATCGCAGATTACACGCAGCGCGTCGCCCAGGCGTGGGGCGTCGGCCAAAAGGAACGTCGCAATGGCGTTGTTCTTTTCGTTTTCGTTCAGGATCGTAAAATGTTTATCCAGGTCGGTTACGGCTTGGAAGGCGCACTGCCCGACATCACCGCGTTCGACATCACCGAATACAGAATCAAACCGCATTTTCGCACTGGCGATTACGAAGGCGGGATCGCCACCGGAATCGATTCGATCTTTAAAGCGATTCGCGGCGAGTACAAGGGATCAGGTAAAACTGTTGCCGAACAACATCGTGGTGGCGCTTCGAACATCTGGTTCTTCATCATTTTCATGATCGTGCTGATCATCATTTCGAGAGTGCTGCGGCGACTTGGCGGATGGGGTTATTCGTCTCGCGGTGGCGGTCCCATGTTCTTCCCAGTAGGTGGCGGCGGTGGCGGCTGGTCTTCGGGAGATGGCGGTGGCGGCGGGTTTAGCGGATTTAGTGGAGGTGGCGGAAATTTTGGTGGTGGAGGTGCGGGATCGAGTTGGTAGCAAAAATGCGGACGAAGGAATTTCTCAGCAAGCTTGAGCATGACCAGATTGTTAGCGCGATTCGTGAAGCTGAATCGAAGACTTCCGGCGAGATTCGCGTCTTTATTCAGCGTGGCAAATTAGATGCCGATCCCCTGATTGTGGCGCAGAAAAAATTTCAACGGCTTGGAATGTTCAAGACCCGCGAGCGCAACGCAGTGCTAATTTTCATAGCGCCGCGAGCGCACAAATTCGCCGTCGTTGGCGATGAAGCGGTTCACGAGAAATGCGGCGAGCAATTCTGGCAACGCGTTGTGGATGGAATGCGCGTCCATTTTCAGAATGAAAGATTCAGCCACGCGCTAATCGAAGCCGTTAACGAAGTCGGCAAAGTGCTGGCCGCGCATTTTCCGAGAATGTCGGTGAACGCGAATGAGTTGCCGGACGAAATTATTGAAGATTAACTAGCAGAAATTACAGTTACGGGAAGCCGTTCGTCGCACGGGAGTCGGGGCGCCCGTGCGGTCGCGCTCTACCAAATGTCCGCTTGCAAAATGGCAGATTCGGTCTTTATTTCAGCTTCGCAGCGAGTTTTGTAATTACGCCGTTGGTCCCTGGGTCTCCGTCGCTGGACGTGAAGCCGCACTCGCCAGGGGAAACCCGGCGAAGAAGATCGAGTAATGGAGTATCGGAGTAATGAAGTAACGGACTTTGTGTCTTTGCTCATCATTCGAATATTCCACGACTCCGTCACTCCAGAAGAAAATTATGCCAATCCGTTACGGTCGTTTTGAGATGCCGAAAGCGCTCGCCAAAGACGAGAGCACAGCCACAGATACTTACGCCAAATTCACCGCCGAGCCGTTTGAGGCCGGTTATGGGCACACCGTAGGGAATTCGCTCCGGCGCGTACTGCTTTCCTCTTTGGAAGGCGCTGCCATCACTGCAGCAAAAATCACGGGCGCCCAACATGAATTCGCCACTCTTCCGGGCGTAGTGGAGGACGTGACCGACATCGTCCTCAACCTCAAAAAGGTAAAATTCAAGCTCGATGGCCAGGATCACGAGCCGAAAAAACTCTCCCTTGTTGTAAACAAAGAAGGCCAAGTCACTGCCGGCGACATCCAAACCATTCAGGGTTTTGAAGTGCTCAACCCTAAGCAGCTCATTTGCACTCTGGACAAGAAGCACAAGTTCGACGCCGAGCTTGATGTACGCGTCGGTCGCGGTTTTGCCACTGGCGAGGAAAATAAGCGCCCAGACCAGCCGATCGGCCTGATTCCAATCGATTCCATCTTTTCTCCGGTCACGCGCGTCAAGTACGCTGTGGAAAACACTCGTGTCGGTCAGCGAACCGATTACGACAAGCTCATCCTTGAAATCTGGACCGACGGACGCTTGTCGCCGGACGAGGCGTTGCTCCAGGCCTCAGCCATTTTGCGGCACCACCTCGATGTGTTCGTGAACTTTAACGAAGAAGTGATCGAGTTCGACCAGACTCCGGCCGGCGTGAGTGAAGAAAACCTGAAGCTCAAGAAGCTGCTCAACATGAGTGTCAACGAAATCGAGCTCAGCGTGCGCGCAGCCAATTGCTTGAATAATGCGAACATCACTTCAGTAGGCCAGCTTGCCCAAAAGACCGAAGCCGAAATGCTGAAGTATCGTAATTTCGGCAAGAAATCGTTGAACGAAATTAAGGACAAACTGCAACAGCTGGGTTTGGGCCTGGGCATGAAATTTGAGCCCGGCCTTCTGGACGCTCCGGTGAGCAGCGATGGCGCCGTCGCGAGCGGAGCAGCTGGCGAAGAGTAAGCGTCGGCTCGAGAATCACATTCGCTGGGTTATGAGACACCAAAAGAAGACGGTCAAATTGGGTCGCACGGCTGAGCATCGCAAGGCGCTGCTGGCTAATCAGGTTTGCTCCCTAATCGAGCATCAACGCATCAAGACCACGCTGGCTAAAGCGAAAGCGGTTCGTCCGCTCGCGGAACGGATGGTCACGCTCGGAAAAAATGGCTCGATTCACGCGCGCCGCACCGCCTTGGCGACGCTGCGCCAAAAGAACGCTGTAAAAAAATTGTTCGACGACATCGCGCCAAGATCGGCGGAGCGCAACGGTGGATACACGCGTATCGTGAAGCTTGGCCAGCGCAAAAGCGATTCCGCTTCCATGGCATTCATCGAGTGGGTTGATGTAGAAAAGGTGGTGGAGGAAAAACCAGCGGCAGAGAAGAAGTCGAAGCGTAAAGAAGCTGAAGTTAAGTCAACGGAAAAAGAAGCCATGCGCGAAGAGCCAGCAGCCGAGGAGCCGGCAATGAAGGAAGAAAAGCCCGATGAAGCGCCGGCACCGCCCGAGGAGCCGCAGCCGAAGAAGAGGCGCTGGTTTGGCCGCAAACCGGATGCCGAAAAGTAATCTGCGAAGCCCGAATCCGAGGTCAGCCTATCAACGTGTCGAGATCGGCCAGGTCCTGAGCTCGACCGACTGCACGCTTGTTTCGGATCAAAGCGTCTTTCCCTAGAACAAAAACGGAAATCCCATCGACTTCTGCCGAAACTTTGCTGGCAAATGCTTCCTCGCTGCTGCTGGTGAGCAGATCAATTCGGGTCGGAACACGTCCGAGCTGGATCAACTGTTCGGGTTTCAAGAAATCAAGTTCCTCGAAACCGGACTGTCCAAATCCGAACTGATTCAAAAGATCGACGAGTATGCGTGCGTTTTCAGCCGGGGATCGCACCAAAATATCAAGATCGCCTGGTAACGCGGTCGCCCATGCAAGGCGAGACTGTGTGCACCGACGATGACATAATCAACGCCGCGGGAGTTGAGTAATTCGAGAAACTCTCTCCAGTCTTTGCTCGGGCCCATGGTTTAGGAGCTCCACCAGAATGCGAAGACGTTCGTTGCCGGTGAGCTTTTTATAGAAATCACGGTCCGCTTTTTCAGCCTCCGCGAAACTGCGAAATTTCTTTGCCGCCTTTTCCACAACAAGAATGTAGACTTGGCAGCTACGCTTTCCGAGCGAATTTGGTCGAAACTGAATGACTCCCAATCCCTACCTCTTCATCGCCATTTTCATCGGCGTAGCGTTGGTTTTTCCATTGATCCCGCTTGCCATGGCCTGGCTATGGCGGCGAGTTTTTCAACCGCCGAAACCAGGCCCGGAAAAAAACGCGATTTACGAATGCGGCGTCGAATCGCTTGGTGAAGCGCAAATCCAGTTCCGCTCGCAATACTATTTGTACGCGATCATTTTCCTTATATTTGATGTGGAAGCGATCTTTCTAGTGCCATTCGCAGTGGCTTTCGTTGGTTTGCCTGTCGGCGCATTCATCGCGATATTGGTTTTTCTGTTGCTCCTGATTGAAGGGCTCGTTTGGGCTTGGAGTAAGGGGTGTTTGCAATGGGAACGATAAAGCGTTTGAAGCATCAAGGCGTTAGAGTGGAGCAATGAGCGAAGGAATCGACGAAGGCTTGCGTAGCAAACTGCAGCAACAAGGGGTCTGGGTGACCTCCGTGCAGGAGCTTTACAACTGGGGACGCAAAAACTCGATCTGGCCGCTCCAGTTCGGACTCGCTTGTTGCGCGATTGAGATGATCGCGACAGCGGCGTCGCGGTATGATATCGCGCGTTTTGGCGGCGAAGTTTTTCGGCCATCGCCGCGTCAGGCCGACCTGATGATTGTCGCAGGCACGGTGACCAAAAAAATGGCGCCGCAGATCGTGCGTCTTTACAATCAAATGGCCGATCCGAAATACGTGATTGCGATGGGTGCGTGCGCCATTTCCGGCGGCCCATTTAAGCAAGGCTATAACGTCCTTAAAGGAATCGACCGTTACATTCCAGTCGATGTTTATATTCCCGGTTGTCCGCCGCGTCCCGAAGCGCTTTTGCACGCATTCATGGAGTTACAGAGCAAGATTGACGAGCAAAAGTTGAGCGGCGCGAACAAAGCTGCTCATCTCGAGCCAGAAGAGCCGAGCGAGTTCCCCGTGCCCGCATTCGGTAAGCACGATCTCGAGCCACCGGCGAATCCAAACGTGTTTCGCCCGCCGGCGATCGAACGCGGCTAACGAATGGAAGGCCTCGAGCAAATTAAAGCGCGGGTCGAAGCAGGCGTGCCTGGCGTGAACATCGAGATCGTGCAGAATGCGGGCCCCTCACAGCAGCATTCGCTCAGGATCGACAATGAACACGCGCGCGATGTCGCGAAGTTTCTGCGTGATGATCCTGTGCTGCGTCTGGATTTTTGCTCAAACGTCACCGGTGTCGATTGGCTAGATCGCACCGTAAAGAAAACGGTGAAAATAAAAAAAGTCGTCGATGGAGAAGAAAAAGAAGTCGTTGAAACGACCGAAGAAAAAGTTCACGGCTACCTCGAGGCTATTTATCACCTTTACTCGATGACCCACAAACACGGTCCGGTCATCATCCGAATGCGGACGGCAAACCGCGCAGAGAATGCTTGCCTGACTTCACTCACGCCAGTCTGGCGGAGCGCAGAATTTCAGGAGCGCGAGATTTTCGATCTCTACGGAGTCCGGTTCGACGGCCATCCCGATTTGCGCCGGATCTTGATGTGGGACGAGTTCGAGGATCATCCGATGCGCAAAGATTATCGAGAACCGGACGATTACGAATACGAACCGACACCGCACGACGATGTGCTGGAGAAAGCGAAGGAACATTACACATCGCGACCGGCGGAAGAGGAATTGAAACCCTCCTGACCCTTCATGTTGAGCCCTTCGACTTCGCTCAGGACAAGCTCCGCGAAAGATCTCTGGCGATCTCCAAATTCCAAGATATCAGCAACAAATCAGAGATCCTTCGTCGTCTTCGCGACTCAGGATGACAATTTGAAATGACTGCGACCGTTCAAACACTCGAAGCGATGGAGCGACCGCCGGTCAGCATGGGTTCGCGACTTGAAGGCGAGCTACTCGAAGTTTCGATGGGGCCGCAGCATCCGTCCACGCACGGCGTTTTCCGTATGAACGTCGCGCTGGAGGGTGAGATCGTGCGCAAGCTCAAGCCGGTCTTCGGATATCTGCATCGCAATCACGAAAAAATTGGCGAGAACGCGAGCTATCTCGGCTCGATGCCGTACACCGACCGGCTCGATTATTTCTGTTCGATGACCAATAACTGGGCCTATGCGCTCAGCGTGGAAAAACTGGCAGGCATCGAAGTTCCCGAGCGCGCTGAATATCTTCGCGTCATTCTTGCAGAGCTGACGCGGCTTCAAAATCACGTGTCGCTGCTGGGATTTTTGCTAAACGACATGGGCGCATGGGGAACGCCGCTCATGTACGCGTTCCGTGACCGCGAGAAAATTCTCGATCTGTTCGAATCTCTTTCCGGTTCCCGGATGATGTGCGACTACATGCGCTTCGGTGGTTGCCGGGTGGATGCCAGTCCCGAGTGGCTCGCGCGTGCGAAGAAAATTGTCGATATTTTTCCGCGTTTCGTTGACGAGCTGGAACAATTGATCGTTGGCAATGAAGTGGTGATCGCCCGTACGCAGAACGTCGGCAAACTTTCGTCCGAGCTTGCGGTTAACGCGGGTATCACCGGTCCCATGCTTCGCGCGTGCGGCGTGAATTATGATGTGCGAAAAGTGGACGGTTATGGATTCTATCCGCGCTTCAAGTTCCGGATTCCATTAGGCGAACACGGTGACACTTACGATCGACTAATGATGCGTCTTTTGGAAATGCACGAGAGTGTCGTGATTTTGAAGCAGGCATTCGAACGAATTCCTCCGGGACCGATCATCAACCCGAAAGTGAAAATCCGAGCTTTTCGTCCGCCGATCGGCGAAGCTTATGGTCGCATCGAAGGGCCCAAAGGCGAGCTCGGTTTCTACTTGATCAGTGACGGTGGACCAAACCCGTACCGCTACCGGGTGCGCCCACCGAGTTTCATCAATCTGACCGTGCTTGAAGACCTCTGCCTCGGCCACACCGTGGCCGATGTAATGGTAATTCTCGGCAGCGTCGATATTGTGATGGGAGAAGTGGATCGTTGACAATTTAACGGGTCAGCGAAGGCATACTCTGATCGATCGCGGTGGCGCTCTGTGACGACACGTCCACGCAGACTAGGAAGCCGATTGGCCGAACGCACCACAACGCGCTCTGGTTTTTGCTTTCGCGAAGGCCTGCTAGACTCCGGCATTCATAAGCTCACGACCCAGGCAGAGACGCCCCTCCGGCAACTCGGAGTCGACCCCCGCTTCACGGATCGCCAACGTCAACCGGGTCTCGATCTTCTCCGCGCGCTCGCGATTGTGGTAGTCGTCATTTATCACGCCGGCATCATGGGTTTTCCGCTGACTGGTCGCGTGCATCGTTTTGGCTGGATCGGTGTCGATCTTTTCTTCGTGCTCAGCGGTTATCTGATTGGCGGCCAATTGCTCGCGCCTCTCATGCGCGGTCAGCGCCTCAATTTTGGAACTTTCTTTGCCCGGCGCGTCTTGCGAATTATGCCAGCGTATTTCGTCGTGTTAGCGATCTATTTTCTATTGCCGTCGTGGCGCGAATATCCCGAAATGTCGCAGCCGCTCTGGAAATTTCTGTTGTCGGTGCAAAACATCGCACTTCATGGCGGCACGGCATTTTCACACGCGTGGTCGCTCGCGGTTGAAGACCAATTTTACCTCGTGCTTCCTTTGCTCTTACTTGTCCTGTATCCCCGCCCGCGCGCGTCCGTGATCATTGCCTGCATCATCATTTTCGGCGGAATCGCTCTTCGCACGATCCTGGCGTTTCAGAATCTCACCGAGATGGGAGTTTCCTTTCGCGGTTTCCAGGCCTGGATTTATTATCCAACCTGGACCCGGCTCGATCCGCTTGTGCTTGGTGTTGCTCTTGCCGCGATCGAAAAATTCAGACCAAGCTGGTGGCAAGGCCTGACAAACCTTGCGCCGTGGATCTGGTTGCCCACGCTCGGGCTGATCGGTTACGCGCTTTGGTTGGGTGAAGGCGAACACCTCACAATTGCTGCCTGCGTCTGGCAATTTCCATTGGTTGCAGTTGGTATGGCGGCGTTGCTCATTTGCGCTGTAAGTCCACGACTGCCGCTTCGGCGGGTTGCAATTCCCGGAGCAGCCTTCCTTGCCAGCATCGCTTACAGTGCCTATTTGATTCAGAAATTCGTCATCCACGCGGCAGGCGAATTCTGCGCAACTCATAACATAAATCCCGTGTCGGCACCTGCGCTCATTGGCGTCGAGCTCTGCGTGTACGCCGCGGCGACGATCCTCTTCTTCGCGGTGGAACGACCCTTCCTTCAACTCCGCAAGCGCTTTGCGCCAAGAAAGTACGGAAATCCAATTTGAGGCCGAGTTTGCGCTATTCTTCGGGAGAGTTGAAATTTAATCTAGCGATTCCAAATGATCGGCACAGGCATACTCAAAGGAATGGCGGTTACCGCGCGCAACTTCGTCGGGAGTTATTTTGACAAGGAGCGGCTGATTACCGTCCAGTATCCGGAGGAGCGAGATCCGCTTCCGGAGAATTACCGGAATTTTCCGTTTCTCGTTTATGACGGCGACGATCCGAACGCAGGCTTGCGTTGTGTCGCGTGTAAGATTTGTGAGAAAGAATGCCCACCGCAATGCATTTACATCGTAAAGAGCGAAGACAAGAAGCCCGATTACATCGGCAAACCACAATTTTACGCAAAAGTCTTCGACATTGATATCTCCGTTTGCATGAGCTGCCAGATTTGCGTCGAGGTTTGCCCATTTGAGGCGATCAAGATGGACAAGGAATTCGAGCTTAGCCGTCGCGAACGTTTCGATGCGCTGTTGATGCGCAAGGATGATCTGGCGAAGTCTAACGACTATTATCGTCGCATCTCGCCAACCGATGCGGCTGAAGTCGATGCAAAACTGACGGCTGCAGCTGAAGCTGCTGCGAAAAAGAAGGCTGCCGCCCCTGCCGCGGCGAAGCCTGCTACCCCGGCTACGTCTTCCACTTCAGGCAGGCCTGCGCCATCCGGCGCTTCATCGTAGACGCGATTATTCGCCCATGCTGGGGGCCGCCGTCATTTGCAATCGCTAATCGGAAATTTACACTCCGGGATCGAATTGCCAGGGTGGCGAAATTGGCAGACGCGCCAGACTTTGCCTAGTTTTGCCAGACATTTACCTTGCTTCCGGCAGTGCCGGAGCCTGCGCGGATGGAAGAGCTTATTTCGAATGGCCATTGCTGGTTCTCCGCTTCTTGCACGTCGAGTCCGCTCAAAGCTTCTCTCGTGGCCGCCGCGTGTGCGCCCGTCACGACGACCACAGGGCGGCATCCTGGCCTTAACTACGACAGACGCAGCGCGTCTCACCATTGTTTGTCCGCAGAACTGCAGCAATTGCTTCGGCCTGCCCATCCGCGTCGATGGGCCGGCCCGCCAGAACAACTGCGCCGATGCCCGCGAAATCAGCCACATGAACACTTCGTCTAGTTAAGTTAGGCACGATTACGATCCCGCGTTTCCTTTCGTGTAAGCAAGGTATAATTGCCAGCGTCCAACGGAGGCCTGTCGCCTCCGATACCAGCAGAGGGCTTCGATCTTGGCGACCATATTACCCACGACGCCACCAATGGGATTGTAACGCTAATCTTTTGGAGCAGTGCGTTCCCGACCGCGTACAGCGCCGCATGCTTATGAGACGGCCTTCGTAATCGCACCACGCAGGCCAACGGTCGAAGACGTCACCCAAAAGAGGGAGCACGCTACAACTCGTGGGTAGCACAGTAAAATCTGCCGGACGCGTAATAGCAATGAAGCGCTGTCTGCTGCCACCTTAAGGTATGAAAATAAAAGCAATATTTGGCTTAGTTAGCCTACTTCTATTTGCAGCAGCGAGTCAGCCCCTGGAGGCTCGCGGTGGCGGAGGAGGAGGATTCGGCGGAGGAGGTTTCCACGGGGGTGGATTTGGAGGCGGAGGTTTCCATGGGGGAGGTTTCGGTGGTGGGTTCCACGGCGGCGGCTTTCGTGGTGGCCCTTTGGCTGCTGGACATGTTGGCGGCGGAGTCGGCAGCCGCGGCGGCGGAGTCGGCTTTGGCGGATCGCACGTTTCAAATAACGTTGCGAACTTTGCTGGCGCAGGATCCCGGTTCTCTTCATTTGGTCATCCATCCTCCAGGCAACCTGTCTATGATGGACGAGCTAATCGAGCCGTAACTTCCAACATCGAGCGCAGCCGTGGCGCGATGGCTTCAGTCGCTCGCCCATCGCAAACACTTCCGCAACGCGGTGTGAACGGGCGGATCGATCACCACATTGCTGAACGTCACGACGGAAATTGGCACGGCGACTGGGATCGTGGACACGTACATTTCGATCATGGTCGCTTCTTTGTCTTTGACGACGGTTTCTGGTGGGGACTGGATGATGGGTATTTCCCATGGGATTACCTCCCCTATTACGCTAACGACTACTACCCGTACGATTACTACACGGACGTTAGCCCGTACGATAACAACAACGCGAGCTATAACATTGCAGCAGCTGATAGTGTCACAGTCCAAGCCGTTCAAACGCAGCTACTGCAACTTGGCTATTACAATGGTTCCATCGACGGCGTTTTCGGACCGGCGACGCGCGACGCGGTGGCAAGATATCAGATCGCCAAGCAGCTAAGTGTTACCGGGAGTCTATCGCCCGACACACTGCAGTCGCTTGGATTGCCCGCGCCAGCGGCGAGTTGAACGACAACATCCGATCACGATGAAAACCACGTTTCAACCTATGAGAACAGAAAACACGAAAACGAAATCTATCATCAGCTCTGGCATGAAAACGAAGCGCCTCGGTAACTCCGATTTGTCTATCACACCCATCGGCTTCGGCGCATGGGCCATCGGCGGCTCGGGCTGGGAATTTGGCTGGGGCGACCAGGACGATAAAACGTCTATTGCGGCTATACACCGCGCGCTTGAGCTCGGGGTGAGTTGGATTGATACCGCCGCTGTGTATGGGATGGGGCACTCTGAGGAAGTTGTAGCTTCTGCACTTAAGACCTGGTCTGGACCTCGGCCGTACGTTTTTACAAAATGCGGGCTTCGCTGGGACAAACAGGGAAATGTCCATAACAATTTAAAGGCAAAATCCATTCGACAGGAATGCGAAGACAGTCTCCGACGGTTGCGGATCGAAGTGATCGATCTTTACCAAATCCACTGGCCTACCGACGACATGGAAGAAGGCTGGAGCGAGATGGCTCAGCTTCAAAAGGAAGGAAAGGTCCGCTGGATCGGAGTTTCTAACTTTGATGCCGACCAACTGCGTCGAGCGGACAAGATCGCTCCGGTCACCTCGCTGCAGCCACCCTATTCCTTGATTCGCCGCGAAATCGAATCGGAGATTCTGCCTTACTGTTACTCGAATGGCATCGGCGTGATCGTCTACTCGCCCATGGCATCCGGCTTGTTAACTGGCGCGATGACTCGGGAGCGTGCGGCGAAGCTGCCCGATGGCGACTGGCGCGGTCGTGACCGGGAGTTTCGTGAACCGAAGCTTTCCCAGAACCTCACACTCGTTGAGCGTTTGCGACAAGTTGGTGAGAAATATCATCGGCCGCCGGGACAGGTCGCAGTCGCATGGGTGTTGCGAAACCCCGCGGTGACTGCGGCTATTGTCGGCGCTCGGAACGCGCAACAAGTCGAGAAGAATGTTGGCGCGGCGGAGCTTCAGCTCACCGATGAGGAGGTCGCGGAGATCGAAGGCGGGAAGGTGCAAGAACCAGAGCCAGTAATGGCAGGTTGAATTATGAATAGCATTTACAACCAACCAGCACTACTCCCCGTCGTAGCGCTGGCATTATTTACAAGTATGACAGAAGCGAAAGCACAACAACAAAACCGCCGTCAGGACGAGGCATATGTTTCGCCCTCAGTTCCGGTGGCGACTGGAAAGGCGCCCGGCATGAAGATCCGATTGCTGTCGGAAAATGCTGGCGTAAAGCACTACGTAATCATCCTTGCTAAAGGCGACGAAGTCATGTCTGGCCTAACCGATTTTGCCAGACAAAACAAAGTAACCTCAGCTAGTTTCACTGCCATCGGCGCATTTAGCCATGCCACAGTTGCCTGGTTTGACGACACCAGGAAAGAGTTCAGACTGATTCCGATCGAACAACAGGTGGAACTGGTCTCAATGATCGGCAACATCGCACTCGTCAACGACCAACCTGTTGTTCACACGCACGTATCTGTAGCATCATCCAATGGAACTGTGCTGGGTGGACACGTGATCAACGCGTTTGTCTTTCCAACCCTGGAGTTATTCATGACTGTTTATCCCATCCCCTTACACAAAGAATCGGATGAGGCGACAGGACTGAAGCTGATCGAGCCATTACTGAAATAGAAGAATAAAAGAAATGATATGAAAATAGGATTCATTGGTTTAGGAATAATGGGCAGCCGCATGGCGGCGAACCTGCAAAAGCACGGCTACTCTTTGGTACTCTTCAATCGCACGCGTGCCAAGGCGGAGCCCCTACTTGGTCCTTGCGGAACATTTGCTGATTCCCCGGCAGAACTGGCCCAACAAGTGGACGTCTTGTTTACGATGCTGGCCGATCCAGGCGCCGTCGAGCAAGCAGCTCTGGGCGATAACGGATTTCTGGAGCGCCTTCGGCCAGATGCGCTTTGGGTCGATTGCAGTTCGGTAAATCCGTCGTTCTCAAAGAAGATGGCCAGCGAAGCAGCGCGCCGCCATGTTCATTTTGTCGACGCGCCAGTAACCGGCTCGACGGTCCCCGCCGCGGAAGCGCAACTCGTTTTTTGGGTTGGAGCTGAGCTGGCCGATTTGGAAAGAATTCGCCCGCTACTGTTTTGCATGGGCAACAAAATTGTCCATGCCGGCGGACATGGCACTGGGACTTCCGTAAAAATGGTAGTCAACCTCTTAATAGGTAACGCCATGGCGGCATTCGCCGAAGGCATGGCATTGGGCGAAGGGCTCGGCATCTCGCGCAAAGTGTTGTTCGATTCATTGCTCGGCACGCCTGCGGTCGCGCCGTTTATCGCGTTGAAACGGGAGAAAATTGAGAGAGGAAATTACGAAGCCGAATTTCCGTTGCGCTGGATGCAAAAGGACATGCACCTCGCATCAGTGAGTGCCTACGAGTCTGGCGTAGCCATGCCCGTAACGAATGCTGCTAAAGAACTGTATCGCCTCGCAATGATGGAGGGACACGCCGTCCAGGATTTCTCAGCTATCTACGTATACCTAGCGAGCGGTGGGGACTTCGCGACGAATCGGGGTCCTGTCAAGAATACACCGCAAGCGTTCCACGCCTCACCTCACTCCTCCGGTAAGGGATCGCGACCGGATGAACCGCCGAGAGGACGATCCGCAGCGGAACATCAGGATTCTTCAAACAATTACGAAGCTCGTACGGAAACTCCTCCTCGTTTAGGGAATGAAAAGGACAACCAAAGAACACAAATCCAGCCATGGGCTGCCTAACAAGGCAGTGATGCTTCTGATGGTTTTGGCTTTGCCGTTATTTCTAGCTAAAACTGCCTTCGCTGAAAACAGAGCGCCAGTCAGCTTTGCTTACTGGCACGTATGGACTGATCTCCAGGGCGTTAGCCACCAGAAAAAATGTGAAATTCGCAATTTTGTTTTGGAAAGCATAGAGCCGCCGGCTGCTCCTCAGTGGTTGAGCCGGCTTAAAACCGAAGGCGCCAGTGTAGTCATTAGTGTCTTGCCGGTCGGCTGGATCGGCATCTGGCATGAAAATCCCAAGCCACAATGGATCATTCCAATTTCCGGGCGATGGTATGTTCAAACCATGGATGGCCAGCGCGTAGAAATGGGACCGGGCGATGTGTCGTTCGGTGAGGACCAGAACACGAAGCCTGATGCCAACGGTCATAAGGGACACTTGTCTGCCACAGTCGGAAATGAGCCTTGTGTGTTGATGATGATCCAGCTTAAGAATTCTCCGACAGTCAACCAACCATGTCGCTTCGATTGAGGTGTGTCTAAGAACTTCAAAGATCTTTCAGAACCGGAAATCCTTGCCCTGGCTATTTCTAACGAAGAAACAGATGGCCGGATCTATGCTGACTTTGCAGCGCGCTTGAGGGACAACTACCCCGCAACAGCTGAAGTCTTCAAAGAGATGGAAGCCGAAGAAGATACTCACCGGCGTAGGTTGATCGACGAGTTCCGACGCCGCTTTGGGGAGCACATTCCGCTCATTCGCCGCGAAGACGTAAAGGGATTCATCACCCGGAAACCCGTCTGGCTGATTCGAAGCCTTGGCATAGAGACGGTGCGTCGTCATGCGGAATCCATGGAGGTGGAAACGCAGCATTTCTACGAACGAGCCGCGGCCAGAGTTGGCGATGCCTCAACACGAAAGCTCCTGGGCGATCTCGCGGAAGCAGAGCGCCACCATGTAGAGGTTGCCGATGAGCTGGAAAAAGAACACCTCACACCTGAAGCCACGACGCAAGAAGACAGAGCAAACCGCCGCTTGTTTGTTCTGCAAATCGTGCAGCCCGGCCTAAGCGGGTTAATGGACGGCTCCGTCTCCACGCTTGCTCCGGTCTTTGCAGCTGCATTCGCTACACGAAGTAGCCATGCCGCGCTGCTCGTTGGCCTGGCAGCAAGTCTCGGCGCCGGAATCTCGATGGGGTTTGCCGAAGCTCTGTCCGATGATGGCAGCTTGACCGGTCGTGGGAAACCTGTGTTGCGCGGGATCGTCTGCGGCTTGATGACAACCGCGGGCGGGATCGGCCACGCGCTTCCATTTCTAATTCCAAATTTTCGCGTGGCAACAGGTCTCGCGGTGTTAGTCGTTGCGATCGAGCTCCTGGTCATTAGCTGGATTCGTAACCGCTACATGGATACGCCGTTCCTCCGCGCAGCTTTCCAAGTGATCGTCGGCGGCGTCTGTGTATTTATCGTTGGCATCCTAATCGGCAGCTCTTGACGAACTGTAACTCTCCGACAGGAAGAAAGCGCTTTCAGGGCATCGCATAAAGGTCTTTGTATTACGCTACCACCCGAAAGAGAGAGGCCGGACCAAGGCTGAGGTCGCACCTGCAAATCTTCCGAATGCGTAGTAGCAGCCGCGGGCGGTGAAAGCGTACGATTCGTTTAAAAAGAGAGGCAAGCTGACTATGACTTCACGTAGAGAATTCTTGAACTTGGCAATGAAAGGATCAGCGCTTACCGCAGCCGCAGCTTTGATGCCTGGTGGCCCATTGGCTGCACGCACCGCCAACGAGAAGGCAGCGACAAATGCCGCGGAAAATACAGCCAATATCTCCCCTCAGGGTCATTACAAGCCACCATTCAAGTTTGGTATGGGAGGCGTACCATTAGGGAATGAGTTTTCTATAGTAACAGATGAAGATGCGAACGCTGTCCTGGAGGCAGCATGGTCTGCCGGCGTCCGTTACTATGACGTGTCGCCGTGGTATGGATTAGGGCTGGCAGAGCGAAGATTCGGGTACTTTCTTCATAACAAGAAAAGAAGCGACTACATCATATCGTCGAAAGTCGGTAAGCTGCTGAAGGCGTCAAAGACAGCACATAATCGCAATCTATTTCCCTTTTCGCCCTCGCCGAACGATGTCGTGTTCGACTATACAGGTCCGGGGATCCGGCGTTCGATCGAAGACAGCCTGCAGAGACTAGGGATCGACAGCCTCGATATTGCTTTCGTCCATGACCTCTCGCCTGACAATAAACTGCTACCGACTCCCTGGGAGGAACAGTTCAAGATTGCGACGACAGGAGCATTTCCTGAACTCACTCGCATGCGCGAAGAGGGCATCATCAAGGGCTGGGGACTGGGTGTAAACAGGCCGGAACCCATTTTGCGAGTTCTCGAGGTGGCTGATCCGGATGTATGCCTTTTGGCCTCGCAGTATTCGTTGATCGATCACAAGAACGCTCTCAATAACGTCTTCCCAGCGGTAAGGCAAAAGAACGTCTCTTTGGTGATCGGGTCTTCGCTTAATGCCGGATTCGTATCGGGCAGTCCGAGGTACAACTACGGAAAGGACTCCTACAAAATCCCCGCTGCCTATATTGAGAAACGCAAGAAACTGCGTGACATTGCGGCCAATCATGGGGTCGATCTGCGAACGGCCGCACTGCAGTTTTCTGCCGCGCCTGATGTTGCTGCAGCGCTGGTGGTCGGCGTCAGCAGAGAACATCAGATCCTGGAAGACTACACCTCGATGCAGACTAAGATTCCGGCTGAGTTCTGGACGGACTTGAAGAGTCAGAATCTGATCGAGCAAAACGCACCGACTCCAGTTTGAGTCAGATCCAGGTCGTAGCGAGACATGGCGGGAAAGCTGGGACAGAGCTTGCATCAGACCGCCCCTCCGCGAAGTGAGCGGCGCTCATGCGTCGCTTCTCTGTTCCGTTCGAAAACGCAATCGAAGCATTTAACCGAACCGTGAGTGGTCAGGCAAAAAGCAAAACAGGTGCTCAGCGTTCGTAACTGGCAGTTACTTGGCGGAATTCGTAGCTATTCGCTCAGCCGTCTCTCAAAAGAGAGAGTCCAAAGGAACTCTGAGGTCGCAGTGAAAAATCCTCCAGACGCGTTGTAGCAGCTGGGGTCGGAGCGACCGAACGTTTGGTCATGCAGATGGGAGTCTCGCAGTCAAATAGAAGATCGATATCGAACGCACGTCAGATTCGATCATATGCCGAGTTACAGGAACAATTGCACCGCGATCTACTAACCCAGCATCCGGAATGGATTGATTCCGACGGCAACTGTCCGAGGTGCGACGAGTATGATCGCCGCCTGGCTGAGCTGATCGCAATTTTCCAATCTGCTAATGAGCAGCCGGTGAACAAGACAGCAAAAAAAGCAACAATGAATGCAGCGATTGCAGCATGATTGCCATTGCTGCTATCGGAATTACGAAGCGACTTAATTACCATTAGAAAACGCACGAAATGATCTCAAGAACGGCTAAAAGACAGACGAAAACGAAGTCAGCATCGCGGTATTCTCCCATTCGGGGCGGATTTCCTCGTCGTATCCAAAATCCGGAGAATAGAGAGAACACAAAGAGGAAAACCGTCTTGATTACTGGAGCAACGTCTGGGTTTGGTGCAGCGATGGCGCGGCGTTTCGCTCAGGCTGGGTGGGGTGTTATCGCGACCGGGCGGCGTACCGAACGTCTCCGCGCTCTGGTGGACGAGCTCGGCACGGAGACCATAACCCCCGCGCCCTTCGACGTGCGCGACGTGGATGCGATTAACGCGACCCTGTCATCTCTCCCTGAGGCTTTCCGGGGCATCGACGTCCTGATTAACAATGCCGGACTCGCACTTGGCACTGCTCCCGCACCTGAGACTAGATTGGATGACTGGCTGAGAATGATTGAGACGAACGTCACCGGCCTGGTTACCCTCACGCACCGACTCCTTCCCACCTTGATCGAGCGCAAGGGCTTGATCGTCAACCTAAGTTCAGTTGCTGCGACCTATCCTTATCCGGGCGGCAATGTCTACGGCGCGACGAAGGCTTTCGTGCGGCAGTTCTCGCTCGGCTTACGTAGCGATCTGCATGGTACCGGCGTTCGCGTGACTTCGATCGAGCCCGGTCTGGCCAAGACCGAATTCACTCTCGTGCGCACGGGCGGTGATGAGGCCGCTTCCGACGCGCTCTACAAGGGCGCGGACCCGCTGACTGCCGAGGACATCGCCAACGTGGTGTGCTGGATCGCGAGCCTGCCGCCGCACGTCAATATCAACCGTCTCGAGTTGATGCCCGTGAGCCAGTCGTGGGCCGGTTTCCAAGTGTATCACGACCACGTCCCTAGACGCGCAATGAGCAGGCACGAAGCGGATGCAGCCGCCCTCGAATCTTCGAGCGTCGAGCTCAATGAGTGGAGAAATCAAGTAGCAACAAAACCTGACACAGTAAAAACGCACGGTGGATCACGGGCCTGGCTGGCCCGCATCGGATTGAACGCCAAGGCCAGGGATTTACACGATCGGCAATCCGGTTGATCCGCTCGGACCGAATCCGAGCGCGAGGACATAATCGACTGCCCACGCCGCGAATAGAAAATGTGATATCGAGCGCCTAACTGATCTCGGCTATCGCGCAGTCAGCGCGGCGTGCAGTGCTCGATGCTCCGCGGATGTCGCCGTACGGCTGGCCGCCGGATCTTCCTCATCAGGCCGAGCACGGGACAGCGAGGGCGGATCACCCTCTTTCAGAGCCGCGAAGCAGCGCGGTCAGGACACCCAGTGCCGCGAGCACAGCGCACACCACGAAGGCAGCATGCAGGCCGGCCACGAACGTTTGCTGAAGCGCCCGCGCCTGCTCGACGCTCAGAGTTCCCCGGCTAGCTACCAGGGCCGCACCGGCCGCCGCGCCGCCGAAGCTCGTGAAGACCGCGCCCGCAACCGCGACGCTCAGACTCTGACCGATGACCCGCCCGGTGGCCAGTATGCCGGAGGCGACACCTAGCTCATGAGGCGGCGCGGCTCCCATGATAGCGCGCGCGTTAGGCGATTGGAAGAGCCCCTGCCCGATCCCGGTGACGATCAGGCATAGAACTAGGTAGGCGATCGAGCTAGCTTGAGTCAACCCGCTCAGGAGCAGCAAGCCCGCACAGGCGATGGCCAGCCCCAGCGGCGCGAGCCAGCGCGAGCCCACTCGATCCGCGAGCGCGCCGCTAACGGGTGCCACCATCGCCAGCGTCAGTGGGAGCGGCGTGAGCAACAGCCCCGACCGGAGCGTGTCGAACCCATGCAACTCCTCTAGGTAGAACGGCAGGAGAAAGCTCACCGCGAAAAGGGCCAGCATGCAGATCATGAAGCTGACGTTCGCGAACGCGAAGACCCGCTTGCTGACCAGCGCCGGATCCAGAATGGGGGCGTGCACCCGCCGCTCCACACACGCCGCACCGGCCAGGGCGGCGACCGCAATCCCCATCGAGCCTAGGAACCGCAGCGAGCTCCAACCCCATTCCTGCCCGAAGGAGAGACCGAGGGTCAGCGCGGCCAGCCCAGTAGCGAGAAGCGCGGCGCCGGGCAGGTCGAAGCGCTGCCGTTCTAGGTGGTAGCGCTCGGTGAGCAGACACCAGGCGGCGAGGAGAGCCAGTGCACCGATCGGCAGATTGACATAGAAGATCCACCGCCAGCTCAACGCCTGGGTCAGGATTCCGCCGATGGTTGGCCCCATGCTTACACCCAGCGCCAGGAGGATCATGTTGAGGCCGAGCGCCCGGCCGCGCTCGGCGGCCGGGAACGAGCGCGTGATCATGGCAACGTTGACGCAAAGGATGGCGGCCGCACCCAGGCCCTGGAAGCAGCGCGCGGCGATGAGTGTGCCTAGTGAGGGCGCGGCCCCGCAGACCGCCGAGCCGAGTGTGAAGACCGCGAGACCGGCCAGGAAGAGCGGCTTGCGTCCCAGCATGTCGGCCAGCCGTCCAAAGGTAAGCAAGACGGCCGCGATGACGACGAGATACCCGATTAAAACCCACTCGATATTGCCCGACAGCGGTACGCCAAAGGCGTGTGCGATGGACGGCAGGCCGATGTTGACGATCGAAGAGTCCAGCGTCGTCATAAAGGTCGCAGTCCCCGAAAGAGTCAGCACGACCCACTTGTTCGCACGCTCCGCGGGATCGACGTGCGTCGGCGTTGCGACGTCGACGTGCGCCTGCCGCGAGGCGGCATGGCCGCAGAGGGCAGACGAGACGACGAGCGCAATAGGGGCCGAGCGTGATGAACTCGACTCTGCGCCAAACACCTCCACGTCGGCATCCGCCAACCGCCGTGGCTGCTCCTGTTTGCTCATAGAGGCTCGCCGTCGCTAGACGCTCCCTTCAGTCGACGGGACCGTCAAGCTTAAGGGCTCTCAGGTTCACCCACGCAGCCATCGCGCGCGTTCCCTCACTAGCCGCTGTCCATTTCGGCTTCCTGATATCCGCCTAACATCACTACATCTTTCAAGATTCCAGCGGTCGGCTTTCCGGTCAGGCTCGTTAGCTCAAAACTATGGCAATGGAGATGGATTGGTGGATATCGTCACTGCATTGCGCATACGAATGCGATAGCGCTTGCCTTTCTTCAGGTGAAAGGAAGCTGGGGCAATCTCACCAGTCGTGGAGAAGGCCACGCCATTCATCGTCCATCGGTTGAAGCCTTCCTTGGCGGCGTTGTCCTTCGCGAAGATCATCTCGATGGGTTGCGGGCTCCCTTTTTGGGGATAGCCGAATTGTGGGCGCCACTAAGCGAAATTGTCTATAGTCCATCTAGGAAACGCCACTCGGTAGTGGCATGTGATCCAGACGTCTTGCAATCGGGTGAGAACGGCTACAACTGGATCAGCCCACGACGTGTTGCGGTGGCAACAGCTTCCGTGCGGCTGACCACATCCAGTTTGCTGAAGATACTTTTGATGTGGGTTTTCACCGTTCCTTCGCTGATGAACAACTCGGCGCCAATCTCTTTGTTACTCTTGCCTACTGCCATGCGCTGCAGCACCTCGATCTCGCGCGGGCTTAATGCCTCGCCGCTGACGCGCTCAGCTAGTTTCGCGGCGAGTTGGGGCGGCAGGTAGGTTTCGCCGGCGTGCACCCTGCGAACGGTATCTACCAGCGCATCGCGCGCGGTGTCTTTCAACAGGTAAGCTTTCGCGCCCGCTTTGATGGCGCGATAGATGTCTTCATCACCATCATAAGTGGTAAGCACGACGATCTGCGCGTTCCCGTCCAGCTCCCGGATTTCCTTGATCGCGCCAACGCCATTCAACTCAGGCATGCGCAAGTCGAGCAACGTCACATCGGGTCGATGCTCTTTCCAAAGTTCGACCGCTTCGCGCCCATTGCTGGCTTCGGCGACCACGACCATGTCCGACTTACGTTTAACTAACGAGACCAGGCCTTCGCGGACCACGCTGTGATCGTCCCCAATCAAAATACGGATGCGTTTCTTTTTTGCGCTACTCGGTTTCTTCTTATCGTCTGATGCTTTCATTTCATTACCAGCTGTTGATATGGCGAGACAGCAATGATCTTCGTCCCCCTCCCAGGCTTGCTTGTTACTGCAAGTCTCGCACCGATTTGGTCGGCGCGCTCGCTCATTCCGATTAACCCGATACCTCCTCCGTTTGCGGAGTCGACAACAAATCCTTTGCCGTTGTCGCGAAGCTCAAGACGAACTGCATCGGAATCGAAAGACAATCGCGCCTGAAACCTGGTCGCGCACGCGTGCTTTAGCGCATTGCTCAAGGCTTCCTGCCCGAT